>MTKX01004155.1_pt2 | contig 48474 bp, 48 predicted proteins | sample 1042771 | NCBI WGS metagenome assembly MTKX01 (sample SAMN06212183, study PRJNA360534) | anaerobic digester metagenome | biome: Wastewater treatment plant; material: sludge; isolation source: anaerobic digester fed with sludge from wastewater treatment plant | place: Denmark: WWTP Randers ...
GCTCATGAGCCGGGCCTGCAGGCCGGGGTGGCTGTCGCCCATGTCGCCCTCGATCTCGGCCCGAGGCACGAGGGCGGCGACAGAGTCGATGACGATAATGTCCACGGCCCCACTGCGCACCAGGGCTTCGGCGATCTCCAGGGCCTGCTCGCCCGTGTCGGGCTGGGAGATGTACAGCTCGTCAACGTCCACGCCGCACTTGGCGGCATAGACGGGGTCGAGGGCGTGTTCCATGTCGATGTAGGCCGCCACGCCGCCCATGCGCTGGGCCTCGGCCACGATGTGCTGGCACAGGGTTGTCTTGCCCGAGCCTTCCGGGCCATAGATCTCGGTCACCCGGCCGCGGGGAATGCCACCGATGCCGAGGGCCAGGTCGAGGGAGAGAGAGCCCGTGGGGATGGCCTCCACCTGGAGGTGGTTGGCCTGTCCCAGGCGCATGATCGAGCCTTCCCCATATCGCTTCTGAATGCTGCTCAACGTAGTCTCCAGGGCGCGAAACCGCCCGTCTTCTTTCATTTCCATCCCTCCTGTCCACGTTAGTTGGCAGTATAGCACAAATGTTCGAAGCTGTCAAGGGTCCGATTCACTTTTTTTGGGTGTCTTGGTTGTTGCAAATCGTGCGTCCGTGAGACTTGTATGGTATACTGGCTCGGTTTCGTTCAGAGGCCAAGAAAGGGCAAAGCTGGGGTATGAGCAGCAAACGTAAGCGTATCGCGGCGTTGGCCGTCAACCTGGCGGGGGTGCTCGCCTTTGTGTTGATCCTGTACCTGGGGGGCTTGCGAGCGTGGGATCAGATCCTGAAGAGTGACTGGCTCCTGATGCTGGCGGCCCTCGGCGTTACGCTAATCTGGAACGTCATTGCCACCTATCGGTGGGCCATCATCGCCGATCGGGTGACAGAGTCGGCCGACGGTTGCCCCTTCCGCTACTATTTCACCTACCACATGCTCGGCATGCTGCTGGGGCAGGTGGCGCCCATCACCGTGGGTATGCTGGGCGGGCGACCGGCGGCCCTCAGCCTGTCCCGCGGCGTGCCCTTGACGCGCTCGGCCCTGTCGGTTTTTCTGGACAAGTTCTTTGACCTCATCCTGGCCCTGCTGTTGGTCCTGCCGACGGCCTTTTACCTGGTCGGCTGGCTCAGCCTGGCCGCGTCGTTGGCCATCATGGCCTGCCTGGTCCTGGCGGCCGTGCTCTTGATCTCGTGGCGCTACGAATGGGCCGTGCGCGCGCTGGCGCGGGTGGGGGCCCGGCTGGCACTGCCCCTATCGCACCTGCCCCTCGTCGGCAAGCGGCTGGCGCAGCGGCTGCCGGCGCAGTTGGAGCGCCTGTCGCAGGTGAGCGTCGGAGCCAATGGCCTGGCGACAAAGGCCTTCCTGGTGACCCTGGTCATGTATGCCCTGCTGGCAGCGCGCCTGGTTTTCATGGCCGAGGCCTTTCGCCTGTCCATCCCCTGGTACTTGTTGGCCATGTCGGTCTGCGTCACGCAGTTGACCCTCATCTTTTCGGTCACCCCCGGCTCCCTCGGCTTCCTGGAAGGCGGCTGGGCGGCCGTCTTTAGCCTGGGGGGCGTGCCGCTGGAGCAGTATACGGTCTTTGTCATTGGGCGGAGATTCTACTTCTTGATCTTTACGGCGCTCATCACGCTCCTGGCCTTTGCCTGGATCCGGGAGAGCCCGGCCCACCTGTTTCGCGCGGTGCTCACGGCCTCGCGCCGCCACGGGGCCGATTCCGACGCGGGTGGGATCGAGCGCAGCGAGGAGTCTACCCTCAGGGCCTAGAACGTTAGCCCCAGGTTCGTGGTCAAATAGGCGCGCAGTAGGATCATGAACGCCATCTGCAGGATGGCCAGGCCCAGGCCGACGGTCAGGGGTACCAGCGCCTGTGGCCAGTTTCGGGCGTAGCCTTCGCGCCCCAGAATCACGGCGGCGATCATGGTGTTGATCATGATCAGCATGAGGAGCACGCCACCGCTGCTGAGGATGGCCAGGGGGTAGAGAAGCGCCCCGATTCCCAGGTTCACGATCACGACCAGCAGGCCGGCCACGGGCAGGATAGCCAGGAGCTGCCAGGCATTGTCCAACACGGCCACCTGTTTGGGCTCGCGCCACAGCGTAAAGTTAAAGATGGGCCACACCAGGATGAGGAGCGCCAGCCCGTTGAGCATGCCCGTCGACATGCGCAGCCAGTTGCGCGGCTCGTAGAGGTGGGGCGCCCCGGGGAAAAAGGTCAGGTAGGAGTTCAGCCCGTCGAAACCCCAGAGGGCCACAAAGAGGACCATCAGCCCCAGGACAGGCACCGAGGGTAGGCGGGCGGCCCTCTGGCGGCGAAAGAGGATCAGCACCCCGGCACCCAACATGGCTCCCAGGAAGGTCCCCGTGCAGCGAGCACAGAGGGGCAGTTGGCGGCCGTTCAAGAAGAACGAGCGCTCCGGGATGCGGTGGCAGATGGCATAGCCGATGGCGTCGGCCTTGCCCAGGAGGGTGGAAGGCGGCACCTCTATCGCCAGGACGATGACCATCAGCGCCAGGGCCACGGCGACAATCGCCAGCCGCGGACGGGGCGCAATCTCGCGTCCTTGAGCAACGGCAGATAGCCGGTTCTCCTGCTCCACCCTCAGGCTTCCTGCTCTTGGCTGGCGAGGGCTTCCAATGCCCGGGTCACGACGTCCACGTCGGGGCCGACCACCAGGATGGCCTCTCGTCCCCGCGCCAAGAGGGCCGTCACCTCGTCGTCACTCGTCCACCATCGGACCGATCCGTCCACGCGCGCCTCGCGCCCGTGCTTGGCCGAAGCCCAGTCCTCGTAGGCTCCGGCAAATTCCTCCTGCTCGGCATCGCTGTCCCAGGCAGTGACGAGGGCCAGGAGTGCGTCGCCGCCCCGCACGTAGACGGCGTAGCGGTCGCCGCCCCAGCCGGCGCTGGCCGCCGCTGCCGTTTCCGCGTCCAACCTCTCGTCCAGGTAGACGCCCATCTGGAACTCGCCCAGGGTGTTGTCCTCGATCTTGTACCATTCTGCGCCCAGGGTGGCGGTCAGCGGCGGCAAGCTCAGGATCTGGGGCTCGTCTCGTTCCAGGTATTTCTCCGGGTGGAGGATCTGCTCCGTGGACTGCGGCGGATCCGAGAACAGTGCGTCGACCCGGGCCCAATCACCGGCAGCTACGGTGCTGACGAATTCCGTGCCATAGGCGTAGGGAAATTCCATGGTTGCCCGGAGGATGGCGGGGGTGGCCTCCAGGACGTCCTGACCCTCGGGTGTCGCCTCGATGAGGGCCCGCAATTCCTCGGGCGATGCCTGGCTGGCCTGTGCTATGAAATACTCGCTCATGGCCAGGGTGGCGTCGCCCTCCACCAGGGCCAGGCGCGCCAGGGCCTCGTCGTCGTTCATGCGATCCTCGTCGATAAAGGTCGTCAGGTCAAAGTGCTCATCCTGCAACCCGTGGACGTATTCGTGGGCATAGGTCACGCGATCCAGCAGGTCAAACTCGCCCTCGTTGACGACGATGAACGAGTTTTCCTCGTCATCGTACAGACCCAGGACCTGCGAAGAATAGAGGTCGAGGAGCACTTGCTGCAGGTCCAGGTCCTCGGGGATGAGGTCCAGGACGGCCAGGACCCGCGTGTCGACCTCGACCTCTTCCGGCGGATAGTCCTGGGCCAGCTCGTCGGCCATGTATTGGCCGAACTCGGCCCTGGATTTGACGGTTTGGGTGAGGGGATGGCTCATTTCGAGGTCGCGGATGGCCTCTACCTGGAATTGGATCTGCCGCATGGTGGCGACAAGGGCGGGCGAGAGGGCGGCCTCCGGGATCGGCGTGGGTGGGGGGGTAGCGGTGGCAGGAGCAAGGGTTGGGACCCAGGTGGCGGTGGACTGGGGTGCCACGGTGCTACCGGCCGTCGCCGTGGCCGGCACGGTGGCCGGAGGCAGGGGCGTATCGGCCGCGGCCAGGGGCGTGGGCGTGCTGCCCGGCGCCAGGGGCGCGCAGCCCGTGGCCAGGAGCGCCAGGGCGGCGAGCAAGAACAGGAAAGTCGGCGGACAAACCCGCGTCATAACGGTACTCCTTGAGACGAAAAAAGCGCGGCGCATGCCCCATGCGCCGCGCTTCTCACGGCTCGCTCAGTCGAGATTGGGCAGTGTGTCGCTCCCTGGCTCGCCGTCCGAGTCGGAGCCTGGCTCCCACCCGGAGTCTTCGTCACCTGGCAGTGCTCGCCGGGCGGCCTCGGGCAGGCCGGCGGGCTCCACGCCGGAGAGCTGCAGCGTCTCGGTTTCGCGGTCGACGGCCAGCGAGACCTGGGGTACAGCCTGGGACGGAGCCTTGACGGCCGTCTGCACCGCGCCACAGTAGGGACACAGGTTCCAGCGCAGGTGCAGCAGCCGGCCGCAGGCCGGGCAAGCCTTTTTCAAGCGCGTATGGCAGGTGGGGCAGATCATGAACTCTTCCTCGATGCGCCGGTTGCAGCCCGGGCAAGCCATGCGCTCTTCGATGCCTTGCAGCAGAGCCTCTTCTTCCAGCGACCGCTCGTAGGCCTCGGCCAACGTCTCACGGGGCCGCAAGATGAGGTAGAGAACCCAACCGGGCAGGGGAAAGAGCGGGAAGAAGACCAACACCATGAGGGTGGCCAGGATCTGCGCAAAGATGTCGCGGGAGCGGGCTCGAATGTCGCGAAAGGTCCAGATCACCACACTGATCCAGGTTGCCGTGAGAAACGCAGCAAACAGGGCCGCGAACAGGATCACGAATGGCTGGATCGTGCTTAGAATGCTCTCGAAATCCATCCTATCGTTCGACTCCCTTTGTCAAGTTGGGGGGCATTATACCACCTTTCCCAGGGGATGTCCATATCGGCGCGGGGCTGGTACCTGTGCAACCTGGCGATGCGCCTCAGGTTTGTAAGGTGTATTATGACTTGTGTTGCGGAAGCCAGTGTATGTCCAGAACCCCTTCCAGCAGCTCAAACTCCGGATCACCAGTGACCAACGTTGCCGCGCACTGCTGTGCCAGGGCGGCGGCGAATGTATCGGCATAGGCGATGGCATGCTTCGCTTTGATGTGAGCAGCCATCAGGGTCAGCTCCCGTTCCACCGATACAATCTCCAAGGCTGTGGCTTCCATCACGGCCAGGGCTGCATACAGTCGTTCCACCCCCCACCGCCGCTCCACGATGTAGGCCACCTCCCCGGCATTCACCCAGGTCATCAGTGCACGGATTTCCCCCTCTTGCGCTTTCCGTAGCAGGTCGACCACCTCTTGACTGCCCGGCTCCTTGCCCAGGAGAGCCAATACAACAAAGCTGTCCAGGACAAAGGTTTTAGTCACCAATCCGGTCCTCCCTGGCTCGCTCCTGTTCTCGTTCTGCAAGGAGGTCCCCGGTCAGCGAAGGCCCTCCCTCGAACATGCCGTGCAGGGCCTCGATCGGATCGTCCGGCAGAGGCACAATAGCAAGTAACTGGCCATAGTCCAAGACCTGCACACGGGAACCTTTCTTGAGACCGTGTTTTTCGCGAATGGACTTGGGAATCACCACCCAACCTTTGGCTGACACTGTGGTAGTATGCATTCCGCCCTCCTAGGTGCAACAGTTATGAGTTTAGTATACCATAGGTGGTCAATAGGTGCAACAAAAAGGTCTGGAGTGGCTATACTCCCGATCAAGAGAGACCGAGCACAGCAAGGCGTCCCGTGGAGGTCGAAATCGCCCGTGTGGTGAAAGCGCCCAATCCGTTAGTACTCATCCACCGGCGTGCCATATTTCGACTCATCGGCGGCGTACGTTGCCTGGGTTTCAATGGCAGCGTTGGTCAGCCGAACCGATTGGGCCGGTCACTTTGCCGTGATTGAGGACGGCCGCACAAGCATGACTCCTTTGCCATCTGCCGGATAAGCGCCCTCAGCTCTGGGAACAGTTGTGCTCAATGCGGTCCTCCCACGGGAATGTAGGCCCGGTCTGCCGAGGTCTCCTTAGCCCGCCAGCCCGGCTTCTGCCATCTTGAGGTGTGCTTCGATGTCGGCGAGCTGGGCGGCGGCCCTTCCGCCCATCGCTGACCGGGCGAGGCGCTGTCGTGCGTCCACCAGTATCTCGCGCGCTGCTTCCCATTTCTCCTGGCGCAGGTACAGGTCGGCCAGGTTGTCCTCGGCGCATGCCCGGCCCACGGGCTGGCCCAGCCGCTGCCACACCTGGATCGAGCGCTGGAAGGAGTCCTCCGCCTCGTTCCACTTTCTTTGCTCCATCAGGGCCAGGCCCAGGTTGTTGGATGCCTGGGCCAATCCCAGGGAGTAGCCGGTGTCGCCCATGATCTCGATGGCCCGGCGGTAGAGCCCCTCGGCCTGCTCCACCCGGCCCTGGTTCAGGCAGACGTTTCCCAGGTCCATGGAGGCGACGGCCTGATAGACGATGGAGTTTGTCTGGCCGTACAGGGCGACCGCTTCCTGCAGACATGCCTCGGCCTGAACGATATCGCCCTTCAGGCGATGGGAGACGCCAATGTTGTGCCTGGCGCGAGCCATCCCCTCCAGGCTCCCGGCATCGGACCAGAGCCTCCACGCCGCCTGGTGGTGCTCCAGGGCCCGGTCCCAGTCTCGCTGGTCGCGGTGGACGAGGCCCAGGTTGTTGTGGACAAAGGCCTGATCTTCAAGGTCGCCACATGCTTGATAGGTGCACAGGGCCCGCTCCATGGCCTTCCGGGCCTCGTCGAGCTTGCCCTGTAGGCGATACACGTCGCCCAGGTTAGCCAGCGCCCCCGCCTCTCCACGCCCGTCGCCAAGCCCGGCATACAGCCGGCAGGCGGACTCCTGGTAAGTGGCCGCGGCGGGCCAATCCCCCTGGTACCGCTTCAGCTCGCCCAGGGCGCGCAACAGGGCTGCTTCCGCCACCCGGTTCTCCTGCTGGCGGCTGACCGACAAGCTGGCCTGCAGCGACTGCTCCCAATCATACCATGAGCCCTGGCGCTCGGCGTAGGGGTGAAAGGCCAGAGCCAGCTCCAACCCCGGCCGCCAGGCGTCCTCCAGTTGCAGCGCCCAGGTCAACGCCGAAGCAATGTTCTGCCGTTCCCGGTGGAGCAGCGGGTCGTCCTGGCCGGCATCCTGGAGTCGGGCCAGCCAGAAGTGCGCGTTCTTGACCAGCTTCTGGCGGAAAAAGGCGGGCCAGTGGTTGTCGTCGGGTGCCGGATCCATTGTCTTCCCTCTTTCGCTTTGCCTGCAGCAGCCACCCCAAAACTCGTTCCAGTATAACACAACCCTTTTCATCTCAACAAGTCGAGGACGAGCCATCCGATGCGCTGAGGCATGAAGAGCAGCGAGAGGCCAATTTCGGGCGTAATCACGCTTCGCCGAGCATCGCCCGCAGCTCAAGGGCATTGGCCACCGCATGGCCGTGGGCGTCGTTGTTGAAATAGATGTACAGGGACCGCCGAACGCCGTCCTCTGCCTCCGGGGTGGTGTCGGCGGCCAGGTCGCGCAGCCGGCTCGCCCAATCGGCCAGGTCCTCACCGCTGTAGCGGCCGCCGTAGCGCGTGCCCGCGCCGTGAAACCGGACGTAGACGATGGGCCCCGTCACCCAGAGGGGGCACGGCACATCGGGCAGGTGATAGATACAAAACGAGAGCCCGTGGCGCGCCAGCACGTCGCGCACGGGCTCTACAAACCAGCGCGGATCGCGAAACTCGAAGACGTGCTCCATGCCCTGGGCCACTTCCATGCCGTCCAGGAGCGAGGCAAACTCCTCCAGGCGCTCGGGGTTGGCCTTCCAGCGCGGCGGGAGCTGGTAGAGGATTGGCCCCAGGGCCGGGCCCAGGCGCCGGGCGCGCTCCAGGAAGCGATGCAGGGGCTCCTCGCAGTCGCCCAGGCGCCGGATGTGCGTCAGGTAGCGGTTGGCCTTGACGGCGTACAGGAAGCCCGCTGGCGCCTGTTCGCGCCAGTGGTCGAAGGCGCCCTCCGATGGCAGGCGATAGAACGTATTGTTGATCTCGACCGTGTCGAAAACGCTGGCATAGTGCGCGAACCAGCGCGACGTTGGCAGGCCGTCCGGGTAAAAGACGCCCTCGGCCCAGTGGCGGTAGACCCAGCCCGAGGTGCCGACTACTGCTGTCGCAGCTTTGGCGAGTCTAGCCACAGCCCGGAGATCTGTCTGTCCTGGTCGAACACCACGCGCATGCTGACGTGTTCCTCGTCCTCGTACCGGGCGTCATAGTTGACGGCAATGAAATCGTCGCCCTCTTCTACGCCCGTCACCTGGCGTGAGACATAGGCCCCCACCTTGTCCTCCAGCGTGGCGCGCAGCGCCGAAAACTGCGACTCGGTCATGGCCGCCAGCATCTCGGGGCTCATATCACGGCTGAACTGGGCATAGTCGCCCGCTTCCAGGCCGGCGAGCAAGTTATCCGTCGCTGGCTCGGCGTAGGCCAGCACGGCCTCGCGCTCGGCCCCCTCGAGCTGAGGTACGCCGGGGACACAACCGGCGACGAGCAGCACACCGCATGCCCCGAGCAGGATGGCGATGACCGGGCCATTCCATGTTCTCATCGAATCCTCCGTGTTTTCAATGCCCCCGGGTGTATCCCTTGATCACCAGGGGCAGATATACCTTTTGCTTCGGCCCTCCGAGCACGTGCCGGGGGACCATCACCTCCGTCACCACCCCGCCGATGAGCTCGCCATCGACGTAACCCTCCACTGCCACGCGGGGCTGGGTGCCCTGGACCGCGGCCAGCCCCGGCCGGATGCCCAGCAGGCCGGTCACCTCTTCGCCCGGCCCCAGCTCCACGGCTGCCGGGCTGACCGTCACCATCCAGTCGGGCGGCAGGTCCAGTCTGCGCACCCGCAGCTCGACCGTCGCCGTCTCGGCCAGCGGGTTGCCGATCTGGAAGGGCGTTTGACTGACAAAGATGCGCGCCAGGTTGGTGGCGGCCAGGGAGGCATCGGCGGCCCGGCCGGCGTCCTCTTCAAAGTTGGGCGGGTTCTGGAGGACCGGACCCAGGGAACGGAGCGCGTCGGCGACGGCGCTCAGCCGGCTCACGACGCTGCCGGCCAGCTCGGCCGGGTCGGCGGCGATGCGGGACTGGCGAATGGCCTCGATCTCGGCGTCGCCCAGGCCGATCGATCGGGCGGCCGCGATCTCGTCTGCGTTGAACCCCTCGCTGGCCAACCGCGCCTGGTACTCCACGACCTCGGCCACCGGCACGGTCAGGTCCTCCACCCCCTCGCTGAGCATGACTGCCAGCAGGTCGTCCATCCGGCCGGCCACATCCAGCATTGTGGCGCCCGACTGTTGCTTGTAGTAGATTAGCGTTGCGGCCTGCTCGGAAGCCCAGTACAGGTCGTTCGCGTTGGCGGCGCCCGAATAGCGATCCAGCGACAACGCCGCGGCCCGCAGGCGGGGCGTCAGATCGAGCATCGCTTCCATCAGTGCATTGCCGGCCGCCGCCCGGGCCGCCGAAAGATCTCCACCGGGCACCAGGGGCGTGAATGTATAGCTTTCCAGCGTGGCGTAGGTGTCATAGTCCTGGCGAGGCGGGCACTGGCCCAATGCCTGGGTCGCCGTGGACCAGCTCTCCAGGTTAAAGTCCATAAGGTAGCTGAACAGAGCATTGGGGATGGCCATGCCGGTCAGGTTTTCGGGCGAGGTGATGGCATCCAGGGCCATCTGCCCGTCGTTGATGCGGTCCATGGCCGCCTTGGCCTTCTTGAGGCAGTCCTTCTCGCTTTCCGGGTCGCCGTCGTCCGGTGGCTCCTCGTCAGGGTCCTCGTCCCCCTCCCCGGTGCCGGGGGAGCCCAGGGCGCCCGGCTCGATGGAAAAGTTGGTTTGGCCGCCGCCCGCGAGTTGAAGCTCCGGGGCGGTACGGCCGGCAGGGTGGGCCACGTAATTCACGCGCAGGCAGACGTGGCCAGAAGCCGGGGGCAGCCAGGGCACGCTGATCTCTTCGTCGCTGTTGGCTTCCAGGCGCACGTCCTCGACGCCGCCCAGCGGTGCAAAAGTCACGCCGATGCCGTACCGGGCATAGGAAAAGGTCGCGTTGACCTTCATGGGGTACGGGTTGGGATTGGTCAGCCTGGCCCGTACGGTGCTGGGCACGCCCTGGACGATGGGCTTGGGCTCCAATTCAATGTTGCCATCCATATAGGGAGCTTCCGCGCCGGGCAAAAGCGGATCGCCAGCGGCCTCGACAAAGGTCACGGATGCTTCGGGGCCCGCAACGCACTCGCAGCCATCGCCGCCCTCCACGAGGGCCGTCAGCACGGCATCGCCGGCCGTGTCGGACGAGAGATAGGCGAGGGTCTCTCCGTCAAGGTTGGTAATGCCGGCACCGCTCACGCTGCCCAGGTCGCTCTGCAGCCTGACGCTGCGACCTGGCAGTGGCCGACCGGCGCCGTCTCGGAGGGTGATCTTGACCGGGATGAGGGACACACCATCGGCCGGGGCAAACCACCGCTGCGGCGCCAGCGACAGCCTCAGTGCATCGCCGGCGGCTACGGGGGCCGGCTCCTCGCCGGGCGCGCTCAAGAATGGGCGAAAGACCACACCGGGCGGCGAACTGTCTGCGATGGCATCGCCCGCCCCGGCAGGGTTGCACTCCGGATGGTATGGCCCGCTGGCGTCACCCCACCAGTTGTTCGCTGCCAAGATCAGGCTGCCGTACGAGTTTTCGACCGCGTACACCCCATTGTCCACGATGTGGCAGCCTTCCACGACCAACGAGCTGAGGCTGGCCCACAGCCCCACCTCGCTGGCGTGGCGCAGGATACAGTCCGACAGGTGGACAGTGGCCGTCTGGACCATGAGATTCCACTGGGCGTACTCGATGGTGACGTGGCGCAGCACCGAACCCTGGTCCCGGACCATGCTCGGGCTTTGTATGATCAGGAACAGCCACGAGCCGGGCTCCTTGACCGTCCCGGTGAACAGGATCGGCCGGGCTTCGGTGCCGATGGCCTTTAGCGTGCCCATGACGATGAGGCTTGCGTTCGGGTCAAACTGCACCTCGACGCCCGGCTCCACGGTCAGGGTCGCCCCTTCAGCCACCTGGGTGCCATCGGAGTCAAAGACCACGCGGTAGGGGCTCCCCTCCAGCGTCCAGACCGTGCTGGTGTCGATGTCTGCATCGACGATTGTGCCCGCGGGCGCCCTGAGACCGGGGAGCGGGTTTGGAGCGTGGGCCCGGCCGGCTGAAGCCTGGACCGCAGGAGACGCCAGCAGTACGAGGCTCAACCACAGGCCAACGAGAGGGGGCCCGGCCCAGGGGCCGGAGTCTCTCAAGGAGAAAATCCGTCGCCGCTTCATGGCAAGCTCTCCTTTCTGGCTCCTATGCTATGACCATTATAGGCCCTGGCCCCGGGGATGTCAAGCCCTCGAGCCAGGCCACCGGGGTTGTTGCAGAGTTGGTCCTATTGCCTGGGAATGCCGAGCGCCGGCTCGGCGTTTCTCTCTACACGCAACCTGCCGAGCTGGTGCTCGGCGCACCCAGCAGTAGTCAAGAAACTGTGCAACAACCATACCAGGCCACCCTGGCAACGCCAAGATATATCCCAACATGTATCCCTTGGCTGTACCCAGATATATAGACCCGGCTTTCGTTCTGTGCTAGACTCGAAGTCCAGCGGCGAGCGCCTACATTCCCCATCGCTTTCGCGCGAGTGTCGTGGCGCCGGATTGCGGAAGGCCGGAGCTGCCCGATCCGATTCCAAAACACCTGGCCACGAAACTGATGCCGTCTATGGCACGGTCCGCACCTTTGCCCGTGGCACGGCGGTGGGATCTGGCAGGCAGGGAGGGGAGGCCCGGGTCATGGGAGTGCGGGATAGCATTTTGCGCGGCGTCTTGCCCGGCCTGGCAGTGCTAAAGGGTTTGGCCTGGCCGTGTGGGCCGGCAGCTACCTGGGGTTGCTGCCGCTGACAGGCATTTACCGGCCGGCGACCGAGTATCCGGCGCGCCGGAACGCTTTGATGATCGCGGCCCACGTGGTGTGGGGCGCGGGGTTGGGGCTGCTGTTCGCCGCCCGCCGCAGGTAAGGCAAGCCGGAAGACGGCGGCGCCGGAGGCCTACCGCATGTTTCGCGACAGGGAGGACAACTGCATCAAGGTCGTCCTCAGGCCATAACGGCGGGAAGGCAGGAGCCGGCACCCGAACGGCGGACCGGCGCATGACGGTGCGACAAGAATCAGGATACAGGAGAGAAAAATGGCCGATCAAATCACCAAGAGCATCATCGTCGACGGGAATGTTTCGGACGTGTTCAACCTGTGGGCCAACATCCAGAACTTTCCCCACTTTATGCACTACGTCAAGTCAGTCGTCCCTTTGACCGACCAGGCAAGTCGCTGGGTGGTAGAGGGCCCCCTGGGCAAGGAAGTCGAGTGGGAAGCCGAGGTCACCAGGTTCGAGCCAAACCGGCGCATCGGGTGGAGCACCAAGGACCGCAAAAGCGACTCGGGCATTACCACCAGCGGCCAGGTGACCTTTGCCGAGCTGGGCACAAACCAGACCGAAGTGACGGTCACGATGCAATACGTTGCGCCGGCCGGCGCGGTGGGCGAGGTCGTGGCCAAGGTGTTCGCCAACCCCGAAGAGCGCGTGACGGAAGACCTGAACAACTTCAAGAAGTTCGCGGAAGGGGACGTGAGCCGGCTGACTGCCAGGTAGGTAGGCACGCACGGCCGTGCGCGCCCACGGATTCGCCATTCAAGGGTGCGACGCGCCCATAGATAGCCGGGTGCGTCGCACTCCAATTCGTTGCGTCGAGAGGAGAAGCATGAAGATTACACTTGTAAGCCTACCCGTTAACGATCCCATGGAAGCCCACAAGTTTTACACCGAGGTCCTTGGCTTTCTGAGCCGGACCCACGTCCCGGAAGCCAACCTGGCCATCGTTGCTTCGCCCGAAGACCCGGACGGAACGGGGTTGCTGCTCGAGCCGAATGACCACCCTGTGGCCAGGCAGTACCAGCAGGGCATCTATGACGCCGGGATGCCCATCATGGTGTTTGGCGTCGACGACATTCAAGGGGAATACGAGAGATTGACGCGGCTGGGCGTCGAGTTCCGGCAAGAGCCGACCAGGACCGATTACGGAACTTTGGCCCTGTTGGACGATACGTGCGGGAACCTGATCCAGCTCCACCAGGCCTAGTCTGGCGGGGGGAGACCGCTTCCCCGGGAGCGGTGTGCGCCAGGATGATCTGCCATGACTGCGAATGTTGACCAAGCTCTCCGCGAGGAGATAGACGAGATCTATCGCACCGAGTCGCGCCGCGTCCTTGCCACGCTCATTCGCCTCCTGGGCGACTTTGAGCTGGCCGAGGACGCGCTGCACGACGCCTTCATGGCCGCGGTGACCCAATGGCCACGCGACGGCATGCCCCATAATCCCCGGGCGTGGCTCGTATCCGCCGGCCGCTTCAAGGCCATCGATCGCCTGCGCCGCCGGGCGCGGTTCGACGCCTCCCTCAAGGTCCTCGCCGAGGAGCTGGAGTTGCGTGGCGGCGACGCCGGGGAGCCGGTCGAGGAAGCCGTCGCCGACGATCAACTGCGGTTGATCTTTGTTTGCTGCCACCCCGCCCTGTCGCCCGATGCCAGGGTGGCCCTCACCCTGCGCGAAGTCTGCGGCCTCACGACCGAAGAGATCGCCCACGCCTTTCTCACGGCCACCCCCACAGTGGCCCAGCGCATCGTCCGTGCCAAGGCCAAGATCCGCAACGCCCGTATCCCCTACGAGCTGCCGACCCGGGCGGACCTGCCCGGCCGGCTGGATGCCGTCCTGCAGGTGATCTATCTCGTCTTTAACGAGGGTTACTCGGCTTCGTCCGGAGCGTCGCTCACGCGGCCCGACCTCTCCCGCGAGGCCATCCGCCTGGGACGCACTCTCGCCCGGCTGATGCCGGAGCCGGAGGTCCTGGGCCTGCTGGCCCTGATGCTTCTGCACGAGTCGCGGCGCCGGGCGCGCACGACGCCGGAGGGAGAGCTGGTGCTCCTCCAGGATCAGGACCGCTCGCTGTGGGACCGGGAGCAGATTGACGAGGGCACGGCTCTGGTAGAGCGGGTCCTATCCTCGCGCAACCTGGGTCCCTACACGGTCCAGGCGGCCATTGCCGCGGTGCACGCCAACGCTCCCAGCGCCGCCGAGACCGATTGGGACGAGATCGTCGCCCTGTACGACCTGCTGCTGCGCCTGCAGCCCTCACCCGTGGTCGAGTTGAACCGCGCCGTGGCCGTGGCCATGCGCGATGGGCCCCGGGCCGGGCTGGACCTCATCGAGGCCATCCTGGAGCGCGGGGACCTGGCCGACTATCACCTGGCCCACGCGGCCCGCGCCGACCTCTACAGGCGCCTGCGGGAGCATGACAAGGCCAGGGACTCGTACGCGCAGGCCCTTAGGCTGACGCAGCAGGAACAGGAGCGGCGCTTTCTCGAGCGGCGGTTGAGGGAGCTGTCGTAAGAGCGGTACGCAAGGGGACCGCGAAGGGGGGCGCGCCGCTCCCCCCAATCCTCCCCCCGGGCAAATTGACGTTCCTGATTGTCGATCTTGGCCCCCATCAAACGACTATTCCATGTACGAGCAAACTGAACGAGTACCTGGAGGGAGTGATGAAGTACCTGTTCATGATCTATTACGACGAGAGCAAACTGGACGGCCTTCCCGAAGACGAGCGACTCGCCCTGTACAGGGAGGCGTACGAGTACTATGACCACCTGGTCCGTCAGGGCCACGGCCTAACCGGGGACCCTCTGGACTCGGTTGCCACCGCCACGACGGTGCGCGTCCAGGGCGGGAAGCCGGCCATCACAGATGGGCCCTACGTCGAGACCAAGGAGCAACTGGGAGGCTATATTCTCGTGGAGGCCCGGGATCTGGACGAGGCCCTTGCGCTGGCCGCCAGGGTCCCTCCCGCCAGGCTGGGAGGGGTCGAGGTGCGGCCTATCCGGGATATGAGGACATGAAGTACCTGTGCCTGGCCTACCAGGATGAGCAGCGGCTCGACGCCCTGTCCAGGGAAGAAATGGACGCGCTCATCGAGGAGACCCTGGCCTACAATGAGGAGCTTCGGAGGAGCGGCCACCTGATCGCTGCGGAAGCCTTGCAGGGCGTGCAAACCGCCGTCATCCTGCGGGTGCGCGACGGCAGGCTCTCGGTGACCGATGGCCCCTTTGCCGAGACCAAGGAGCAACTGGGCGGGTTCTTTCTCATCAACGCCAGGGACCTGAACGAAGCGATCCAGGTGGCCTCCAGGATGGTGCAGGCTCGGGTGGGCTGCCTGGAAGTGCGGCCAATCCGCGAGCTGACCGGCGGCGACCCGGATGAGCCGAGATGATCACGAGACAATACAAAAGACTATCGAAAGGATACGACCATGCGTTTTATGCTGATGATCAAGGCCGACAAGGACTCGGAGGCGGGCGTGCTGCCCAGCCGCGAGCTCGTGGCGGCCATGGGCGAGTTCAACGAACAGATGGCAGAGGCCGGCGTGCTGCTGGCAGGTGATGGCCTCCAACCCAGCTCCAAGGGCGCCCGCGTCCACTTTTCGGGGGGCAAGCGCACCGTGGTCGACGGACCTTTTCCCGAAACCAAGGAGCTCATCGCGGGGTTCTGGATCATCGAGGTCGATTCGCTGCAAGAGGCCATCGATTGGGCCCTTCGCGTGCCCGACCCCATGGGCGAGGGCGCCGAGGCCGAGATCGAGATCCGGCAGATATTCGAAACCTCGGACTTTCCGCCCGATGTCCTGCCCCCCGAGGACGCCGCCCGTGAGGAGGCGCTACGCGAGAGGCTGGAGACACGCGGGGCTCGGGCCGGTATGTAACCGCCCGGATGCCGAGATCGTTCACACACGTTGAAAGGTCATAAAGGGTAGTAATATGGCACGTACCAAGGTACAGACGGCAAGCTACGAGCGGGAAAGCAGGCGGGATGGCGGCCTGGCGGGGACACTCCGTGGCATGGTGCAGGGACGGGTCATCGCTCCCGGCGACGCGGGCTACGACCAGGCGCGGACTGTGTTCTACGGCGGCTTTGACCGGCGGCCCGCGGCCATCGTCCGCGTCGCCGGCACAGAAGACGTGGTGCGGGTGGTCTCGCTGGCGCGGGACAACGGGCTGGAGCTGGCCATCCGCAGCGGCGGCCACAGCACCGCCGGCCACAGCGTCAGCGACGGGGGCATCGTCCTGGATCTGGGCGATATGAAGGAGCTGCGGATCGACGTCGATGGCCGCACGGCCTGGGCCGAGACGGGGCTGACGGCGGGCGAGTACACCGACGCGGCCGGCGCCCACGGCCTCGCCACCGGGTTCGGCGACACCGGCTCGGTCGGCATCGGGGGCATCACCCTCGGCGGTGGCGTCGGTTACCTGGCCCGCAAGTACGGGCTGACCATCGACGACCTGCTGGCCGCCGAGGTGGTGACCGCCGACGGCCAGATCCGGCACGTGGACGCCGAAACCCATCCCGACCTCTTCTGGGCCATCCGGGGAGGCGGGGGGAACTTTGGGGTGGCAACCCGGTTCCGGTTCCGGCTGCACGAGCTGGACCGTGCCTACGGCGGCATGCTCATCCTGCCTGCCACGCCGGAGGTCATTGCCTCCTTTATCGCCGAGGCGGATGCCGCGCCGGAAGAGCTGTCGGGTATCGCCAACGTCATGGCCGCGCCCCCCATGCCCTTCTTGCCGGCCGAGCTGCACGGCCAGCTCATCGTCATGGCCATCATGCTCTACGCCGGCACGCCCGAGGCGGGCGAGCGTGCTCTCGCCCCGTTCCGGTCGCTCGCCACACCCCTGGCCGACATGCTCCAGCCCATGCGCTACCCGGAGCTGTACCAGCCCGAGGAGGGAGAATACCATCCCACGGCTGTCAGCCACACCATGTTCGTCGACCGCATCGACCGCAGCGGGGCCGAGACCATCGTCGAGTACCTGCGCTCCTCCGACGCGTCCATGCGCGTGGCCCAGCTCCGGGTCCTCGGCGGGGCCGTGGCCCGCGTGCCGGTGGAGGCCACCGCCTTTGCCCACCGCCAGGAGCCCATCATGGTCAACCTCGCCGCCTTCTACGACGGTCCCGAGGAGCGGGCAGTGCGCCAGGCCTGGGTGGATGCCTTTGGCGAGGCCCTGCGGCAGGGCAGCAGCGCCGCCTACGTCAACTTTATGGGCGACGAGGGCCGGGCGCGGGTGCGCGATGCTTACCCGGGCGAGACCTGGGACCGGCTCCGGGCCATCAAGGCCCGCTACGACCCGGACAACCTCTTCCGCCTGAACCAGAACATCCCGCCGGGGGAGAGGATACCCGGATGAGAAAGATCATCTACTCCCTGATGGTGTCGCTGGACGGTTACATCGCCGGGCCGGACGGGGATCTCGACTGGGCCACCGTCGACCGCGAGCTGCACGAGTACGTCAACGACCAGGAGCGCAACGTCGACACCCACCTCTACGGGCGGCGTACCTGGGAGGTCATGTCCGAGTTCTGGCCAACGGCCGGCGAGGATCCGACGCTCCCCGACTTTGAAGCCGAGTACGCTCGCATCTGGATAGGGATGGACAAGCTCGTCTTTTCCAGGACCCTGGACCATGTGGAGGGGAACGCCCGGCTGGTGCCCGAGTTCCGCCCCGACGAGATCCGGAGGCTGAAGGAGCAGCCCGGCAAGGACATGGCCGTCGCCGGCGCAGAACTCGCTGCCACCTTCATGCGGCACGGCTTGGTGGATCAAATCGAACTCTACGTGCATCCCGTCCTCCTGGGTGGCGGCAAGCCCATGTTCCGATCGTTGGCGCAGCCACGCCACCTGCGGCTCGTGTCGGCGCACACCTTTGGTTCCGGGGTGGTCCACCTCTGCTACGAGAATGCCCAGGACCGGGAGTGAGAGATGTGCCGAAACATCCGGACCCTGTACAACTACGAGCCGCCCGTCACCGAGGACGAGATCCGGGACGCGGCGCTCCAGTTCGTCCGCAAGATCAGCGGCTTTGGCAAACCGTCCAGGGCGAACGAGGCAGCGTTCTACGCGGCAGTCGACGAGATAACAAGGATTTCGAGCGAGCTCCTCGCTTCCCTCGAAACCGCCGCCCCGCCCCGCAACAGGGAGGCAGAGGCTGCCCGTGCCAGGGTGCGGGCAGCGGCGCGGTTCGGCAAAGCGTGACCTATGTGATGACCGAGATGATCAACGAGTTTTCGGGCTCGACAATCTGGAGTGAGGATTTGCACAACCATCACCGGGAGTATCATCGGGGCTAACCGACCCCTGGTCTGCGCCCGCTCCGCATCGCGGAGCGGGCGCAGCAGTTCCGAAGATGGTGGGAGGATGGTCCGATGGATGATGAACAGGAGGGAGGAAACAATGGCAAACCCACACATCCCCGCCGGACATCACACCGTGGCGCCTTACCTGGTGGTGCCCGACGCCGACGCCCTCATCCTCTTCATGGAGAGGGCCTTTGACGCCGTGGAAACAGAGCGGGCGGCGCGGCCCGATGGCACCATCATGCACGCCGAGGTTCGCATCGGCGACTCGATGGTGATGCTGGCCGAGACGCCACCCGACGGCCGGCCCCGGCCGGCCATGATCCACCTCTACGTGCCTGACGTCGACGCCGTCTACGGCCGGGCCCTGGAGTCCGGCGCGACCTCGCTGCGCGAGCCGGAGGATACCTATTATGGCGACCGGAGCGCGGGCGTGGAGGACCGGCACGGCAACCAGTGGTGGATCGCCACCCACGTAGAGGATGTGGCGCCCGACGAGCTGGCGCGCCGCCGGGATGCCTTTGCCCGGGAGCAGAGCGGCTCCTGATGGTCAGGGGGCGGCGCTGCCGGGCAGCCGCTGCCCCTCCCGTCGTCCTGAGGGCAGCGAAGGGTGGCAGCTAGCTGCCGTCCTCGGCACGGCCGGCAAGCGCAAGCTCGGCCGCCTGGCTCGCGTGTGGCGTCGCCTGCCGTAAGGCTGTAAGGCCGCGAGTTGCAGTTGTGCTCGAAGTGTGATACAATCTGCCGCGAATTGAAACCAGAAACGCGTTGAAAACGCGTTTCTATCGTCGCGCCATTCGAACCCGTTTGAACGGGTTTCTGGTAGCAGACGTCGGCCTCAACCGATGCTACACATTGAATCAGGAGACCAGCTGTGTCATTTTGGCGTCTGTATTATCACTTGGTGTGGGCGACCAAAAACCGTGAGCCGCTGATCAGCCCGGCGTGGAGCCCAGATTGCACGCCTATCTCGTCCGCAAAGCAGCCGAGTTGGGAGTCCATGTCTATGCTGTAAGCAGTTGTGTCGATCACGTTCATATGGTCGTCGCCATCCCGCCCAAGCACGCCGTCGCCTACGTCGTCAAGAATCTCAAAGGCGCCAGTTCTTATGATCTGAACAGCCTGTGTCACGGAGCGGGTATGTTTGCATGGCAACGCGGCTATGGTGCTCTATCTCTTGGTGAGCGACAACTGCCTGTTGCCACTGCGTACCTCCAGAAACAAAAAGAGCATCACCAGCAGCAGACAACCAATGCCTGGCTCGAATGCTATGCCGAGTTTGACGAAGGGCCATCTGATAGTGGGCTGGCGCCTGAGTCGGTCCCCGGCCTTGTGCGCGAAGCAAGATCAAGCTATTGGGCAGACGGCGGGCCGCCGTTTTAGCCGGCTATTCATTTGGGGGATGAACTAACCTCGTCATGTCTGGAAATGACTTCCTGGCGGCCTCCTCGCGCCCCTCGAGGTCGGGCAAAGGGCTTCCGCCGGCGCGTGTGACAAAACAGAGGTTTTGTGCTATCATACCCACCACCTTGTACGTTGGGGATTGATAGCGAGGACGCTGATGTTGGTGCGAGACTGGATGGCACACAATCCGCTGGTGGTGACACCCGCGACGTCGGTGGCAGAGGCGCTGTGGACCATGGGCCAACACCGGGTCCGGCACCTGCCCGTCGTCCAGGACGGCGAGCTGGTAGGCATCGTGACCCAGAGCGACCTGTTGCAAGCCTCACCCTCTTCGAATACTTCCCTCAGCGCCTGGGAGCGCAGCTTTCTTCTGTCCAAGATGCAGGTGGGCCAGGTCATGACCTCGAAGGTCATCGTCGTCGACGAGGAGTGCCCCCTGGAAGAGGCGGCCCTGGTCATGGCCGAGCACAGGATCGGGTGTCTGCCCGTGGTTCGTGGCCGCCGCCTGGCCGGCATCCTCACCGAGACGGACCTCTTTAACGTCCTGACCGAGCAGTTGGGTGCTCGCCATTCCGGTGTGCGGCTGACGCTGGCGATTCGCGACACCAGGGGCGAGCTGTCGCGCATGGCGGCGCGCATCGCCGGCGTGGGGGGCAACATTATCCGGCTGACAACGCTGCCGGCCAGGGATCCAGCATACCAGGTGGTCACGCTGCGGGTCCGGGACGCCGAGGCGGCGGCGTTGGTCGAGGCCCTGTCGGGAGACGGGATCGACATCCTGGACGTACGTGAGACGCCGGCCTGGGGCACCGAGGGCTTTGCGCCCCATTACTGGAGGGTGGAGGGATAATCCGGGGTTGTCTCGACTGCGGTGGCCGCATCACAACCTGGCCCTGCAACTACTGGCGCTCTATCTCCTTTTCGTCGCGCCCATCCTCATCGCCGCCCTCTTTTTCGACGCGCTGGCCAGCCAGCGCCTGCGGGCCGACGTGGCGGCGGCCGACCTGCGACTGGCCCAGGCCATCGCCCTGGAGACCGACGCCCTCCTGGTAAAGGCGCGCCAGGCGGTCGAGGCCTTTGCCCACAGACCCGAGGTCGTCGCCATGGACCTTGCCGGCATGGAAGAATCCTTCGGCGATGCCACCCTGGCCCGGCAGGACATCAACCTCTTTTACCGGCTGGACGCCCGGGGGATCATGGTGTTTCACTATCCCACGGGCCCGGGCAGCACCGTGGGCGTGGATTTTTCGTATCGCGAATACTTTCAGGCGGCCCAGGCCGGCGGCCGGCCGGTCTTTTCCGTAGGGCGCGTCTCGCCTACCACGCAGCGGCCGGTCGCGACTGTCGTGGCTCCCGTGCGCATCGCCGGGGGCCGCTTTGACGGCGTCGTGGCCGCCAACCTCGAGCTGCAACGGCTCAGCGAGACCCTGGCCGTTCTCGGCCAGGACCTGGAGCGCGGCGTGCAGGTGACCATGGTGGACGCGGCCGGCCAGGTGGTCGCCCACTCGCAGTCGCAGGAGAGCCTGTTGCACAGCGTCCTCGACACCCTGCCCGGCGCCTCCCAGGCACTGGCGGGTCAGGAGGGTTCTTTTACGGGCGAGAGCGCCGGCGGGCGAGAATGGCTCTATTCCTACGCGTCGATCCCGAGCGCCGGCTGGGGGGTCATCGTCCAACGCCCCGTGGAGATCGCCTTTGCCACCTCCCGGGCCTTTCACCGCGGCCTGCTGCTGGCCATTGGCATCATTGCCCTGGGCGCCGCGCTGTTCTGGTGGGGTTTGTCGCACCGGGTGATCCGCCCCCTGGAACAGCTTACCCGCTTTAGCCGGGCCGGCAGGTCGGCACCCGGCCGCAGCCGGGACGAGGCGGGGGCAGGCAGAGAACTGGAAGCTTTGCGGCGGCGGCAAGATCAGGTGGGCGACCTGGCCCGGACCTTGCAGCGGCGCCTGCACGAGTTGGAAACCCTGCTGGAGACCAGCACTGCCGTGGTTTCTAGCCTGGATACCGAGCAAGTCATCGACAGCATCCTGGAGCAGGTGCAACGCCTGCTGGACGTCGACACGTGCGCCGTTCTCCTCGTCGACCAGGCAACGCAGCAGCTTCGGGTACACTCCAGCCGCGGCCTGAGCGACCACTACGTGCAGGAGCTGCGCCTCGAGCCCTTACCTCGAGAGCTGCCTGCCTGGCGGGCCATCGACAACGGCCAGCCGGTGCAGATCGCCGACGTGGAAAAAGATCCGGCCATGGCTAGCCTGTTGCCCCTCATCCGACCTGAGGGCTACCGCGCGCTCCTCGTCGTGCCCCTCATCACCTTGCACGGACCGCCGGCGGTGCTGGTCGTCTATCGGGCCGACGTGCACGTGTTTGGCACGGAGGAGGTAAACCTGGCGGTTACCTTTGCCAACCAGGCGGCCATGGCCCTGGAGAATGCCACCCTGTTCAGCCAGACCGACAAGGAACTACAAAAGCAGGTGCACTCCCTGACCATCCTGAACCGGGTCATGCTCACGGCCAGCCAGTCGCTTGTGCTGGACGACGTGCTGACCAATGCCCTGGACGCGGTTATGGACGTGACCGGAGCCGACGCGGCCTGGATCCACCTGCTCGCCGCGGACGAGCCCAGGCTGCAACTGCGCGCGCAGCGGGGGCTCCGGCCCCGGCTGGCCGCACTGCTCGACGAGCTGCCCCTCGGTTTTGGCCTGGTCGGCCGGGTGGCCCAAACGGGCCAGACCCTTCGTGAGGAGAGCCTGGATGGAGAAGAGGATTTGCGGGTCGCGGTCGAAGAGGGCTTCTCGTGCATGGCCGGCACGCCCCTGCGCGCAAAGGAGGCCGTCGTGGGCGTGCTCGGGGCTGCCACATGCGCGGGCCGCTCCCTGTCCGAAGACGAGGTCGCGCTGCTCTCGGCCATCGGCGGCCCGGTGGGCATTGCCGTGGAGAACGCCCGCCTTTACCAGTACAGCCGCCAGGTAGCCATCCTGGAAGAGCGAAACCGGCTGGCCCGCGAGATCCACGACGCCCTGGCCCAGGGTCTCACGGGGATCATCGTGCAGTTGGAGGTGATGGAGCGCCTGGCCCCGCGGCGCCCCGACCAGGCCCTGGCCAGCTTGCACCGGGCCAAGGACCTGGCACGAAAAAGCCTGCAGGAGGCCCGGCGTTCGGTGTGGGGCCTGCGGCCCCGTAGCCTGGAGGATATGACCCTGGTGGAAGCCCTGCGGGCGCGCGTCGAGGCGCTGCGCAGCGAGCAGGCTCTGCACGCCAGCTTTGGCGTCTCGGGCGCGCGCCGCATTCTTTCTCCCGACGTGGAGCTGAACCTGTTTCGCATTGCCCAGGAGGCACTGGCCAACCTCCAGCGGCACGCCCGGGCCCAGACGGTGCACGTCCAACTGGACTATGGTCAGGCCCATCTACGCCTGGTGGTGGAGGATGACGGCGTCGGATTCGAAGAGGGTGCGCCGGCCGGGGAGCACGGCGACGAGGCCCGGCGTGCGTTCGGCCTCATCGGCATGAGAGAGCGGGCCATGCTCCTGGGGGGCCAGTTGACCATCACCAGCCAGTTGGGCGAGGGCACGCGCGTCGAGGTGATCGTGCCCGGATAGCTGCCGGAGGGCCCGGGTGAGGACAACGGAGGACGAGATGAGAGAAGGGGAGAGCGTGATTCGAGTCCTGGTGGCCGACGACCATCCGGTGGTACGCGAGGGGTTCAGCGCTATCGTCGACCTGGAGGACGACATCCAGGTGGTGGGCCAGGCGGCCGACGGCCTGGAAGCCGTGCGCCTGGCGCATCAGCTCGCCCCCGACGTGGTGCTCATGGACCTGGTGATGCCCCAGCTCGACGGCGTGAAGGCCATCGAGGCGATCAGGGCGGCCCTGCCCGGCACCCATGTCCTCATCCTCACGACCTATGCCGACGACGAGTACATCCTGGCCGGCATCCAGGCCGGCGCCCGGGGCTACTTGCTCAAGGACGCCCTGCCAGACGAGCTGGTAAGGGCCATCCGCATCGTGGCCCGCGGCGGCTCGCTGCTGCAGCCGGCGGTGGCGGCCAAGGTGATGGACAAGCTGACGGCCCTGATGGGCGGAGAGGAAAAGGGCGGGCTGGCGGGAACGGCAGAGGACATCCCGCAGTTGACCGCCCGCGAGCTCGAGATCCTGGGACTGCTGGCGGCGGGCGCCCGCAACCGCGACCTGGCCGAGAAGTTGTACATTTCGGAGCGAACAGTCAAGGTGCACATCGCCAACCTGATGGACAAGCTGGAGGCGAGGACACGGAGCGAGGCCGTGGCACGCGCCATCAAGCTTGGCCTGCTGGAGCCCGATCGCTACTAAACGACCCGCACCGCTCTTCCCCAGGGGCTTTTCGGACGGCCTGGAAAGCCCTTTTTTCTGTCCAAAAGCACTAGATCCCTTCCCGCAAAATAGGCCTTTCGTCCTGCCCGGACGTCCCTTGCGATCGATGACAGGCCCGCGTCACCCTGCTATAATCCACCTGGAGATGTTTCCATGTGGGCAGCCGGGGGAGGCCTGTGGAGGCGCACCAGATTCTGATTGTGGACGATGACGTGGTCTTTCGCGAGGGATTGCAGATGGTCCTGAGCGAATACTATGCCGCGGTGATGACCTCGGGCAGCGGGTCGGAAGCCGTCGCCCTGGCCGAGGCCCTGGCGCCCGACGTCGTGCTCATCGATCCCGATGCCGGGGGCCTGGAGTCGGCCCGGCGGATCAAGGGGCAGCGGCCGGCGACGCGCCTCATCTTGCTCTCGGTGTACGACCGCTATTTGGCCGCCGCCGCCGATGCCGGGGCTGACGGGTATCTGCTCAAAGGCGGCCCCGTGGAAGAGCTTCTGGCAGCCATCCGTCGCCCGGCCCAGCCGCTGGAATAATGAGGGGCAGTTCGGGCCCCGTCGTGTGAAAAGAACGACCGGCGTGTGCCCGGCCGGTCAGGGGGCAGAACAGGAAGGAGGGGGGAACCATCGACGAACCGGCCGTCTTTCGAGCGAGAAACCTATCCAGAGGAGGAAAGATGAAAGTCATAGGTTGGATCGTGATCCTGGCATTGTGCGGCACCTTACTGGCGGCCTGTGGCGCCACACCCGCGCCAGCCGAACCGCCGGCAGGGCCCACGCAAGCCGCGGGGCCGGCCGAGCCCGAGCAAGCCGGGGAACCCGCGGCGCAGGAGCAGGTCGTCGTCCTGGGCTTTACCGCGTCCAGGACCGGCGCCCAGGAGGTGCCCTCCACCGGCCAGACCCGGGGACTTGAACTGTGGCTGGAAGAGGTGAACGCGACGGGCATCGAGTTGGCCGACGGGACGGTGGTCGAGTTCGCATTCAAGACCTACGACGACGAGAGCAACAAGGAGCGCGTCCAGCAGCTCTACACCAAGCTGATCAACGACGACGAGACCAACTTTCTCATCAGCCCCTATAGCAGCGGGTTGACCGACGCGGCTGCGGTCATTGCCGAGCAGTACAACCAGGTGATGGTGACGACGGGCGCCGCCTCCGACGCGACCTATCAGAAGGGCTACAAGTCGGTCTTTCAGCTGTACACGCCGGCCAGCCGCTACCTGACCGGCGCCGTCGACCTGCTGGGCGACCTCGACGCCACAGTCAAAAAGATCGCCTTCGTATACGAAAATGACAAGTTCTCCACCGACGTGGTGAACGCGGCCAAGACCTATGCCGAGGGCAAGGGCTACGAGATCGTGTTGTTCGAGGGCTATGACAGCGGCACGGCCGACTTTGCGCCCTTTATCAACAAGATCAGCGGCCTGGGGCCGGACGCCATCATGGGCGGCGGCCACTTTGCCGACGGCAGCACCTTTGCCAAGCAACTGTACGAGAAACAGGTGCCCGCCAAGTTCATCGCCTTGCTCGTGGCGCCCCCGGAGTTGCAGTTCGCCGACATCGGCGACGCCGCGGCGGGGGTCATTGGCCCCAGCCAGTGGGAGCCGCAGGCCGCCTACAGCCCGGAATCGGCCCAGACAGCCGGCATCGAGTGGTACGGGCCTAGCGTCGCCGATTTCGTCGCCGCCTACAAGGCCAAGCATGGCGAAGAGCCGGCCTATCACGCCGCGGGGGGCTATGCGGCCGGCCTCATCCTGCAAAAAGCCATCGAGGTGGCCGGGTCCGTCGATCCGGACGGGGTACGGGCAGCGCTGGAGGCGATGGACGTGCTGACCTTTTACGGGCACGTCAAGTTCGACACGACGCCCGAGAACCATGGGCTGCAGACCGCCCACGAAATGGTCTACATCCAGTGGATGAAAGACGCCGGTGGGAACCTGGTCAAGGAGGTCGTGTGGCCGGCCGACGGCAAGTCGGCCGATGCCATCTATCCCTTGGATCGCTAGCGTCGCCGGACTGATGGCCGAATAGGGAGGAAGGCTGGAAGAGGCCTCGCGACCCTTCCAGCCTTCCGCGTTCGGATCTCGCCTGCGAGCAGAAAGGATCGCGCATGGCTGAACAACTCACGGCTTCGTTGAGCGATGGACTGCTGCTCGGCTTTGTGTATGGCCTGGCAGCGATGGGCTTGACCCTCATCTGGGGCGTCATGAAGGTGATCAACCTGGCCCATGGGGCGACCATGGCCCTGGGCATGTTTGTCGTCTTTATCCTCTTTAGCCGGTTGAACCTTCATCCCTACCTGGCCCTCCTGCTCGTCGTCCTGCTGGGCCTGCTGTTCGGGTACGCGGTGTATGCCGTTTCGGTCCACCGGGTAATCAACGCGCCCTACCTCTCGACTCTGCTGGCCACCTTTGCTGTGAACATGATCATCATCGGCGCCGGAACGGCGGTCTTTACCACCACACCACGCACCGTGGATTTCGACATGGGGCGGGTGCAGCTCGGCCCGGTGACCCTCCTGGGCACCCGGCTGGTGGCGGCCCTGATCTCCCTGGTGGCCACGGCGGGCCTCTATGTCTTTCTCTACAGAACACGGCCGGGCAAGTCGATCCGGGCCGTGGCCAACAACAGGGCGGCAGCCAGCCTGATGGGCGTGCCGACGTCGTCGACCCTGGCCCTGGCCTTTGGTATCGGCACGATGCTCGCCGCCCTGGCCGGCGGCCTCATCGCAACCTTTTTCCCCTTCACAATTCTCTCGGGAGCCGGCTACCAGACCAAGGGGTTTGTTATTGGCGTCCTGGGCGGGCTGGGCAACCCGACCGGGGCGCTGATCGGTGGCCTCATCCTGGGGGCCATGGAGGGCCTGATCCCCGTCTTCTTGCCGGTCAACTGGGTGCCGGTCATCGAGTTTGTGCTCTTTGTGCTCATTCTGCTGGTCCGGCCCAGCGGCCTGTTTGGAGAGCGCTAGATGAAAGCGTTGAAATACCCTGCCTTCTGGTTAACCCTCGCACTGGTCGTCGCCGCCGGCCTGGCGGTGTGGATCACCCAATCGGCCACGCTCCGCGAAGAGATGTTCCTTCTGCTCATGTACGTGGCCCTGGCCACCAGCCTCAACATCCTGCTGGGCTTTACCGGGTACGTGAACTTCGGGCACATTGTCTTTTTCGGCCTGGGAGGATACGTCGGGTTCTACTTCCTGAGCCAGCACGGCTGGCCACTGTGGTGGGCGGCGCTGGCCGGGGGAGCGGCCGCGGGGCTGCTGGCCCTGCTCCTCGGCGCCGCCGTCCTGAGGTTGCGGGGCGCCTACTTTGCCCTGGCCACCATCGGCGTGAACGAGGCGGTGCGTGCCTTTATCAACAGCTTCACGCCCTTTGGCGGGCCCACGGGCATGTCCCTCAACTTCTCGACCTACGATGCCTATGGCGGCCCGGCCAGCGCCCTGTGGCTCACCTTTGCCGCCATGTTCGGGCTCACCCTCCTCGTCCTGGTCGTCAGCTATCTGGTCAAATTCTCGCGCTTTGGGCTGGGGCTGATGGTCATTCGCGAGGATGAGGACGCGGCCATGGTGATGGGCGTGCACACTCCGTGGACCAAGACCTGGGCCTTTGTGTTGTCGGCCTTTTTCCCGGGCATCGTCGGCGCGTTGTTCTTTTTCAAGAACGGCAACGTGGAGCCCGGAGACGCCTTTCGCCTGCAGATGTCCATCGAGACCATCGTGATGGTCATGTTGGGCGGGCAGGGGACGGTCCTGGGACCCCTGGTGGGCTCGGCGGCCTACGAGCGCCTGCGCGGCTACCTCTTGACCAGCCCCCTGTTCAAGAACCTGCACCTGGCCTTTGCCGGGCTCCTGCTTCTGATCATCATCCTGTTCGTCCCCGCGGGACTGATCGGCTGGCTGCGGGGGCGCTTTCCGAGGCTGCGGAGGGTGCTAGAATGAGCGCGTCACCCAACATCCTGCAGGTAAAGGACGTCTGCAAGCGCTTTGGCGGGCTGCAGGCGCTGTCGCACGTCACCTTCGACCTGCCCCAGGGACAGATCCTGGGACTCATCGGCCCCAACGGCGCGGGCAAGACCACGCTATTCAACGTCGTGAACGGCGTCTATGCGCCGGAAGAGGGGCAGGTCCAGTTTCGGGGGCGGACCATTACCGGTTGGCAGCCCTACGCCGTGGCCCGTCTGGGCCTGGCCCGCACTCACCAGGTCGTGCGCCCGCTGAACGACCTCACGGTGCTGGAGAACGTCGTCGCCGGGGCCTGCTTTGGCCACGAGCGACATTCCCTCGGCAGGGCGCAAGAGATCGCGGATGAGGTGCTGGCCTTTGTGGGGCTGGAGAAACGCCGCAACGCCGTGGCCGCGAGCCTGAACGTGGCCCAGAAAAAGCGGCTGGAGCTGGCCCGGGCCCTGGCTGCCCGCCCCCTCCTGTTGTTGCTGGACGAGGTGCTGGCCGGCCTGAACCGCATCGAGATCGGCGAGATGATCCAGGTCGTGCTCAAGATCCGCGAGCGCGGTGTAACCATCTTGATCATCGAGCACGTGATGCACGCCCTGATGAACGTCTCCGATCGGGTCATCGTGCTGGACTATGGCCAGCAGATCGCCGAGGGCACGCCGGCCGAGGTGGCATCCAATCCAAAGGTCATCGAGGCCTACCTGGGCGATCCGAAGCTCGCCGAGCGATTGATGGGCAACGGCGGCTAGCTGCCTGCCTTTACCGGGAGAGGGACATGGCATTTTTGCAGATCGAGAACGTGTCGTCGGGCTATGGCGAGGTCCAGATCCTGTGGGACGTGTCGCTGCAGTTGGAACGCGGCAAGCTTACAGCCCTGGTGGGCTCCAACGGCGTGGGCAAGACAACGCTGCTGCGCACGCTGGTTGGCCTGCTCAAGCCCTGGAAGGGCAAGGTGACCTTTGACGGGCGGGACGTGACGCGCATGTCGCCCCACGTGAAGGCCGACGAGGGGTTGATCCTGGTGCCTGAGGGCCGGCAGTTGTTCACCCAGATGAGCGTCCACGAGAACCTGGAGATGGGCGCCTTTAACCGGCGCGCCAAGGCGCACTTTGCCGAAAACCTGGAGAGGGCCTACGAGACCTTTCCGCGCCTCAAGGAGCGCGCCGCCCAGAAGGCCGGCACCCTCTCGGGCGGCGAGCAGCAGATGCTGGCGGTGGCCCGCGGGCTCATGGCCCAGCCCGACGTTTTGATGTTCGACGAGCTGTCGCTGGGCCTGGCGCCGGTGTTGGTGCTGAGCTTGTTCGAAGTGTTGCAGCGGCTGAAGGGGTCGGGGCTGACCATGCTCCTCGTGGAACAGAACGTACAGATGGCCCTGGCCGTCAGCGATTACGCCTACGTCCTGAGCGAAGGGCGCGTCGAGATCGAAGGGCCGGCGGCCGAGGTGCGCTGCATGGACAGCGTGCGGGAGGCGTACCTGGGTGTGTAGCCGGCGGGGCACAGGCGGCCAGGCTCGGGCCCGGCCCCTGTGCCCCACCAGAATATCCCCATCCTGCCTACTCCTGGCCTTCCTGCTGTGCCCGCCGTCCCGACTGCAACTGGTCCAGCCCGGTGTAGGCCCGGATCGTGCCGTCTTCCACCGACCACAGCCCGGTGGCAAAGCGCTCGATAAAGTAGCGGTCGTGGACGATGGCCAGGATCGTACCCTCAAAGGCCGCCAGCGCCTGCTCGAAGCGGCTCCGGGAGGGAATGTCCAGGTGGTTGATGGGCTCGTCGAGCAGCAAGAAGTTGCAGCCCTGGGCCACCAGGCGGGCCAGCGCCAGCCGTGCCCGCTCGCCAAAGCTGAGGCTGCCCACCGGGGCAAAGACCTCGTCGCCGGCAAAGAGGAACTGGTGGAGAAAGGTCCGGATGCCGGTTTCGTCCATGGCCGCCACCTGGCGCACCAGGTCAAAGGGCGTGCTTTCGGGGTCCAGGGTCTCTTGCTCCTGGGCATAGTAGCCCAGCTTGACGCCCGCCCCCAGGCGCACGCGCCCCGCCTGGGGCTGCATCTCGCCGGTGATCAGGCGCGCCAGCGTCGTCTTGCCCGAGCCGTTGGGACCCACCAGGGCGACGCGCTCCCCGGCGCGGAGTGCCAGCTCGACGCCGGAGAAGAGCGGCCGGTTGCCGAACCCCATGGCCAGCCCTTCCAGCGACAGCACGTCGCGGCCCGACGGCGGGGCGTCGGCGAACTCTATTTTCATCTGCCACGAGCGCTGCGGCCTGTCCACCCGCTCCTCCGACTCCAGGAGGCGTTCCAGGCGCCGCTGCTGGACCACTGCCCGGCGGGCGATGCCCTTGGCGATGGCCCGCGGCGCAAAGTCGATGGTGCCCAGCTCGATGGAGCGCGCGTAGCCCTTCCTGGCGGCGATGGTGCTCTGCAGGTGGGCGACAAACTCCTGCTGGTCCTTGTAGGCCGCCCACTGCTTTTCCCTCTCCCGCTCCTTGGCCTCGAGATAGTCGCTGTAGTTGCCGGCGTACTCGGCCAGCGTGCGGCTTAACGGATCGATCTCCAGGATGCGGGTCGCGGTGCGGTCCAGGAGGGCCCGGTCGTGGGATACGATGAGCACCGCCCCGGAAAAGCCCCGCAAGAAGCCCTCCAGCCACTCCAGGGCGTCAATGTCCAGGTGGTTGGTGGGCTCGTCCAGGAGCAGCAGGTCGGGGTGCGACAGGAGCAGGCGGGCCAGGCCCAGGCGGGTCTTCTGGCCGCCGCTCAGGATCTCTACCGGGGTGTCCTGGTCCAGGTCGCGGAGCGCCAGGCCGTCCAGAACGGCGTCGGAGTGGGCCTGGACGGTATAGCCCCCCAGGCGCTCGAACTGCTCCAGGGCGCGGTCGTACTCGGCCATGAGCTGCTCGAGGGCGGCCCCTTGGGCCGTGGCCATGCGCCTCGCCACCTCGTCCAGGGCCGCCTCGGCCTCGGTCAGGCCGGCGACGGCGGCCTTGAGCACCCGGCCGACCGTGTCGTCCGGGGCGTACTCCAGCGCCTGGGCCAGGTAGCCCGCCCGGGTCCCGGTCCGCAGCAGGCGGGCGCTGCCACTATCGGGCGCCATTTCGCCCAGGATGATCTTGAGCAGGGTCGTCTTGCCGCAGCCGTTGGGACCGATGAGCCCCACCCGATCGCCGGCATTGACCACGAACGAGACGTCCTCGAATATCAGGTTGTCGCCAAACGATTTGCTGACGTTGCTGACTGTTAACACGGTTGCCCTCCCCTTCAGAGCCGGGGAGCAGACGCCCACGGCGACGCCTTGTTCCAGGGCTGGCCGCCACAAACAAGAAGCCGTGGGCGTCGCGTGCACCCACGGCTTGGTTCGATCTCGATATCAGACGGAATCAGACAGATCTTCCGGGAACGCGATGCCTACAGACGCGATACGTTGCGCTGTCGCTGTAGGTCATCGGTTCACCTCCTGTCAGAATTGCGCGCATGATAACGCAAAAGGCCACCGCTGTCAAGAATGCCTGTGGCCGGGACCGCAATTCTGAATATGGCGAGGCGCAAGCCCGACTCTGCTTATTCGCTCGGCCTGGATCGCCAGATCGAAGCCACAACCGCCAGATCTGGCGGGAGCAAGGGGGCCAGGTCCAAGTCACGTTCAGAATTCCTGGGGGCAACTCCTCCCCTCGCAGGCACCTGTCGCGCACCATCCCGACACTTGCGCCCCCTGGCGCTGCCCTCCTGACGCTGTCGCGCAGGACAAGCGCAGGCGGGCCGGATCGGGCCGGGTCGGGAGAGCCGCCTACCCCCGTGGCAACTCCCCTCCCCTCGCAGAGGAGTACCCAACTGGCCGGATCGCACCTGTCCTGGCGGACGCACCGTCCCGATGGTCCGGCGTCGGGAGCGTCAGGAGGTCGGGGGAGAGGTCGCCTACCGTCCGGGCGAGCTTGCCGCTGGCGATCAGGCGGCGTACGGCCTCGATGTAGGGGTACATGACGGCGTCCTCCTCCAGGAAGGGCACCTCCTCGCGGATGAGCCGGTAGGCCGGCGCCGTGCCAAGGCCCAGGGGGACTTCGGGACCCAGGGCCTGGCGGCGAAAGTCGATGCCCTGGGCGGCCGCCATCAGCTCCAGGGCCAAGATGCGCTCTACGTTGTCGGCGATCTGCCGGGCCTGGCGGGCGGCGTTGGAGCCCATGCTCACGTGGTCCTCCACGTTGGCCGAAGAGGGGATGGTATCGGCGCTGGCTGGATGGGCCAGCACCTTGTTCTCCGAGGCCAGGGAGGCGGCCGTGTATTGGGTTAACATAAATCCGGAGTTCAGCCCGCCGTGCTGCACCAGGAATGCGGGCAGCGTCTCCTGGTTGCTGGCCTCGTCGGTCAGGCGCATCAGTCGCCGCTCGGAGATGTTGCCCAGCTCGGTGAGGGCCAGGCTCAGGTAGTCCATGGCGATGGCCACCGGCTCGCCGTGAAAGTTGCCGCCCGAGAGGACGGTCACCTCGCCGCTCTCCTCATCGAACATGAAGAGGGGGTTGTCGGTGGCCGAGTTCAGCTCGATGTTCAGCACCCAGCCGGCATAGACGATGGCGTCGCGGATGGCGCCGTGGACCTGGGGGATGCAGCGCAGGGTGTAGGCATCCTGCACGTTGCGGGGATCGTCGCCGCGCAGGTAGCCGCTGCCCTCCAGCAGCCGGCGGATGATGGCCGCCGACTCGATCTGGCGGGGGTGGGGCCGGGCCTGGTGGATGCGGGGGTCAAAGGCGCGGATGGTGCCGTTCAGCGCCTCCATGCTCAGGCTGCCGGCCAGGTCGGCGATAAAGGCCAGGTTCTCGGCCTGGACGGCGGTCAGGGCGCCGATGGCGGTCATCATCGTCGTGCCGTTGGTCAGGGCCAGGCCCTCCTTGGCGCCCAGCGTGACCGGCTCCAGCCCGGCGCGGGCCAGCGCCACGGCGGCCGGCAGCCGCTCGCCCCGGTAAAACGCCTCTCCGAGCCCGATGAGGGGCAGCGACATGTGGGCCAGGGGCGCCAAGTCTCCGCTGGCGCCCAGGGAGCCCTGGCACGGTACGGCGGGATAGACGCCGCGGTTGAGCATGTCCAGGAGCAGGCGCAGCGTCGCGGCGCGGATGCCCGAGTGTCCTTTGGCCAGGGTATTGGCCCGGATGGCCATCATGGCCCGGGTCGTGGCCGTGTCCAGCAGCGGGCCGACGCCCACCGCGTGGCTCATCAGGATGTTGCGCTGCAATTGCTCCACCTGGTCCAGGGGGATGATGCGGTCTTTGAAGGCGCCAAAGCCCGTGGTGACGCCATAGACCACCTCGCCGCGGTCCAGGATGCCTTGCACCGCTTCCTCGGCGCGGGCCACCTTTTGCCACGCCTCGTCAGACAGGGTAACACGCACGTCCCGGCCCTCTTCGGGTCCGTAGGCCAGGGAGGCCACCTGGTGGATGTTGAGGCTTTCACCGTCAAGGATTGCGTTCGTCATCTTCGGATTTGCTCCAAGTTGGATACTCACAAACGGCGACCGATTATACCATCGTCCGGGAAGAAGATCAAACGCCGCTCGGTCCAGCCCCGGGCGAACAGATTTGGAGTCCCCACAAAGGATCATAAACAACACACTGTCACAACACTGCATGGTCCGTCCCCGCAACGGTTTGCCAGGGAAACAGTCTTGGGGTATACTGGTCTTGCACAATGTTGCCGCAAGCGCCTGGCCCGTCTGCCCCTGTTGCCCAACGGGCGGGCAAGGTAAGCAGGCTGCGATGGCGCAGCGCCGGGCGAGGAAGGGGTTCTACACCGATGGACGAGCGTGCCGAGGAAGTGCCGTGTGGTGACGTGGTTTCGGAGCTGAAACGATACCTGGCTGCGGTCAAGGACCATGCCCAGCAAGGAGTCAGCGCCGGATGGGATGCCAGCGTGGACTCCGAGGGCGAGCTGAGCGCTTTGCTGCGCGATGTCCGGGCTATGGCGGGCATGCTCTTGCGCCAGGTGAGCGGCCCGCCGTTGCTATCCCCGGGGCCGGTGTCGGACCTGGACATCGAGCTCGCCTTCGAGGAGCTGCAACTGGCCGAAGAGGAGCTGCGTGTCCAGAACGACGAGTTGCTCCAGACTCAACAGGCCGTGAATGCGGAACGGCAGCGCTACCAGGAACTCTTTGACTTTGCCCCCGATGGATACCTGGTCACCGATTTTTCCGGTGTCGTGCAAGAGGCCAACCGCGCTGCCGCCAACCTGCTCGGTGTGGACCGTTGCTTTCTCGTCGGCAAGCCGCTTTCTCTCTTCGTGGACAGCGAGGAACAAGAGCAACTGCGGCGGAACCTCGAGATGTTGCGGCGGGACGATGCCGGCCAATCTCTGCGCTGGGAGACGTCGATGCACTCGCTGGAGGGCGCGCCGTTTGCCGCCGGCCTGGCCGTGGCCCCGGTCGGCGGTGCGGGGGGCGCGCTAATTGGCCTTCGCTGGCTGATTCGCGACGTCACCGAGCGCGTGCGGGCCGAAGAGATGCTCCGGCATCAGGCCGATGAGCTGCGGCAGTTGACCGAACACCTGGAGCAGCGGGTGCAGGGCCGCACGGCCGAGCTCGCCAGCGCCTATGCGGAGCTCCAGACCGAGATGGTCGACCGCAAGCGGGCCGAAGCCCTGGCCCGGAACGAGCGCCAGCGCTTCAACGACATCCTGGAGATTCTGCCCGCCTACGTCGTCCTGTTGACCCCGGACTATCACGTGCCCGTGGCGAACCGCGTCTTCCGCGAGCGTTTTGGCGAGGCCCACGGCAGGCGCTGCTACGAGTACCTGTTCGGGCGAGACGAGCCCTGCGAGATGTGCGAGACCTACACCGTCCTCAAGACGGGAGAGCGCCACCAGTGGAATTGGATCGGGCCCGATGGCCGCAACTATGACGTCTGTGACTTTCCCTTCGTCGATTCCGACGGATCGACCCTCATCCTGGAGATGGGCATCGACGTCACCGAGCGCGTGCAGGCGGAGAGGGCGCTGCAGGAAGCCAACGAGATGCTGGAGCGCCGCGTGGGGGAGCGCACCGCGGCGCTGACCCACTCCAACGCGGAGCTGGCCGAAACGCGCGACTACCTGGAAAAGCTACTGACGTATGCCAACGCCCCCATCGCCGTCTGGGATCCGGCCTTGCGGATCACGCGCTTTAACACCGCGTTCGAACGGATCACCGGCAGGGCGGCCAGCTCCGTGGTGGGCCAGACGCTGGATATTCTCTTCCCCGAGGAGCAGAAGGAAGAGGCCATGGTGCAGATCCAGCGGGCGACCACCGGAGAGCGCTGGGAGGCGGTCGAGATTCCCATCCTGCACGTCGACGGCACTGTGCGCACGGTCCTCTGGAACTCCGCGACGGTGTACGAAGCGGACGGTGTGACGCCTCTGGCAACCATCGCCCAGGGGCACGACATCAGCGAGCGCAAGCGGGCGGAGGAGGATCTGCGGCAGCGCGAGGAGCAACTGCGGGTCATCACCGATTCGGTGCCCGTCTTGATCGCCTACGTCGATCGCGAGGAGCGCTATCGCTTTGCCAACAAGCAGTACGAAGCCTGGTTCGGCCAGCCGCCGCAGGAAATTGTTGGGAAACATCTCGAGGACCTTCTCGGCAGTGAGGCATACCCGATCGTTCGGCCCTACATGCAGCGCGCGCTGGAAGGCGATGCGGTCCGCTTCGAACAGTGGGTGCCATACCAGGGAGCGGGCCTTCGCTACGTCGATTCGGCCTACGTGCCCAGCCGCGACGGTGAGGGGCGCGTGCAGGGCTACTATGTCCTCGTCAGCGACCAAACCGAGCGCGAGCGCGCTGCCCAGGATCGCGAGCGCCTGCTGGAGGAGGTCCGGCAGGCACGCGACGAGATGGAAAGGCGTGTGGAGGAGCGGACGGCGGATCTGTTGGGCATCAACGAGGTGCTCCAGGCCGAGATTGCCATGCGCCGCCAGAAGGAAGAGGAGCTGCGCGAGAGCGAGCTGCGCTTCCGCCAGCTCGCGGAAAACATCGACGAAGCATTCTGGCTGCTGGAGCCCGATAGCGGCAGGTTCCTGTACGTGAACCCCATGTGGCAAGAGCTGTGGGGCCGGTCTGGCGAGGACGTCCGCGGTTGGCCCGCCCTCTTTGAGGCAGCGGCCCATCCCGAAGACCGCGAGCAGCTCATCGCCGCCTGGCAGGCCGAGGGAGCGAGGTTCGACCGCGAGTTCCGCATCCTGGAGACCGATGGCGAGGTGCGTTGGGTTCGCGGGCGCGCCTTTCCCGTCCAGGACAGCGAAGGACAGTGCCGGCGCGTGGCGGGTATTATCCAGGACATTACCGCCGAGAAGGACGCCCAGGCCGCCCTGATCCAGGCCGAGAGGATGAGCACCGCCGGCCGGTTGGCCGCTTCGTTGGGCCACGAGATCAACAACCCCCTGCAGTCGGCCATCGGCTGCCTCGACCTGGCGCGCGAGGCCATGGACGAGGGGCGGGACCCGTCGCGTTTCCTGGAGGTGAGCTGCGAGGCGCTGGAGCGGGCCGCCTGGGTGGTTTCCCAGTTGCGCTCCTTGCACCGCGACGCCCTCCGGGAGGAGAGCCGGCAGGTCAATCTGCACGATTTGCTGCACGACGTCCTGCTTCTGAGCCGGAAGCAATGTGCCAGCCAGGGCATCCAGGTGTACGAGGAGTTTGGGGACGACCTGCCTCCCCTGTCGTTGATGCCCAACGCTCTGCAACAAGTGTTTCTCAACCTGGTGCTCAATGCCATTGACGCCATGCCCGAAGGCGGCGACCTGCGGGTCAGCCTCGAGCCCACGGTCGAGCCGGAGGGGGTGTGGATTCGCTTTGCCGACACAGGGCGGGGCCTGTCCGACGAGGTCCGGGAGCACCTGTTCGAGCCCTTCCACACGACCAAGTCCGAAGGGTTGGGGCTGGGCCTGTTCATCAGCCACGGCATCGTGCAAAAGCACAGCGGGCGCATCGAGGCGCAGCCCGGCGAGAAGGGCGGGACGGTTTTCAGCGTCTGGCTTCCGCGGAGCTGACCGAGAGGACCGGCGGCAGTGCCGGTCCCCTCGTAAGTCCTCCCCCGTGGCTCTCGGACCCCGGTGCCCCCCTGCTAGCCCTGTTCGTCGGCCGCGAACGACAGTCTCTCGGCGGCGAGGGCGCGGCGAAGTTGCTCTATACCTTTTGGTCCCATGCCGTGGAGCTGCAAGAGCCGGGCCTCGCTGACCCCGGCGAGCTGTTCCAGCCGCCGGTAACCAGCCGCGGCCAGGGCCCGTCGCGCCGGGCTGGCCAGGCCGGCCGGAAAGTTCGTTTCGGGCTGCTCTTGCGGTTTCATGCCCGCGATCTCCCTGCCGGCCGGTAGGTAAGGATGGCGATGCCGCTGCGGGTCGTTTGGGAGCCTACCAGGTCGAGCCTCTGCACATCGCGCCAGTCCTCAAAAAGCCGCCTGCCCCGGGCCGCGATGACCGGGTGGACGCTGAGGGTCAGCACGTCCAGGAGGCCCTCCCGTAGCATGTTCCTGACCAGGGTGGGGCTGCCGGCGACGCCGATGTTCTTTCCGGGTTGCTGCTGGAGACCCCGACGGACGTGACTTGCGTTTCGGGGCAAAGGGATGTATGATGGCCACTGAATGTCGCTCGACCACAGTCGAGTACCCTGGTGGATCTGGGCCACAAGACGATAGCGTGCCGAGAGAGCACCCAATACTCGTGGTGGTCAGTCGTTTTTCTGCCCTTCGGATGCCACGGCCCTTTGTGGGTTGCCGGCATTCTTGAACTTGTAAAGGGAACAGTACACTATGAACGTTTTCTGCCCTGAGTGTGGTTCCAGAACGCTCTTGTCGCCGGAGAAGTGGCGCTGCTCCTGCGGCGCTGCCTGGGAGCCCCTTGAGTTGGCCCGGTTCGACCCCGATCTTGTCCGCCAATCTGACCCTTCTCTTTGGCGCTACCACCGGCTCTACGAGCTTGATTTCGCAGAACCCGTGGTGCGCATGGGGACCGGGAGCACCCCCCTCCTGGCCGCCAATCTGGCCGGGCGCGAGGTCCTGCTCAAGCTCGAGTACGTGGCTCCTACTGCGTCCTTCAAGGACCGGGGTACAGAGGTGATGATCAATGTCCTGGCCCACCAGCACGTAACCCAGGTGGCGGATGATTCCTCGGGCAATGCGGGCGCCTCGGTAGCCGCCTTTGCGGCGCGCGCCGGCATGAGGGCCGAGATCTATGTTCCCGCCTATGCTTCGCCCGCCAAGCAGGCCCAGATCGCCGTGTATGGCGCCGAGGTGAAGCCGGTCCCCGGTCCTCGCGCGAACGCCAAGAAGGCTGCCCTGGAGGCAATCAAGCGCGGGGTCGTGCTTGCTTCTCATGCCTACCATCCGGGGTTTCTGCTCGGGCAACAGTCGCTCGCCTGGGAGCTCTGGGAACAACTGGGCCGCAAAGCTCCCGACTGGTACGTCGTGCCCGTTGGGCAGGGTGTCCATCTTCTCGGTGTATGGCTGGGCTTCAAGAGGCTGCACGCGGCCGGCCTGGTGAAACGGGCGCCGAGGATGATCGGGGTCCAGGCCAAGGTCCTGGCGCCCCTTGTCGAAGCCCTTGCGGCGGGACTCGACACGGTACCGGGCGTTACGCCCACCAGCCGCAGCCTGGCCGAAGGCCTGGCCATCGCCTCCCCGGTTCGCGGCCGGCGGTTGTTGCAGGCGGTGCGAGAATCGGGTGGTACGTGCCTGTCCGTCTCGGAGGATGCGATTCAAGCAGCCCATCGTGAGCTGGCTCATCAGGGCCTGTACGTCGAGCCGACGAGCGCAACGGTGGTCGCTGCGCTGCCGGCGGTGGTCGAACTCACGCAGCCAGGAGACGTCATCGTGGTACCGCTGACCGGCAGCGGGCTCAAGGGCAGCCCTACGCTCGACTAGACACGACCATTTTTGTAATTCTGTACATTACAGTTATTTATATGTTTTTAACTTGACATTATGTGCGATCAGGAATATACTGAAGCGGCATCGTCTGTAACCTTCAGCCTCTGATTCCCTCGTGTATCGCGGCTGGTGGGACGACTTTCGCGTCAGCGCCAGTACCACTCGGCACTGCCAAAGGAAACAGGGAGTAAACAAGGGGAGGCGATAATGAGCAGACACTGGCGGAACGTTCTGATCGTATCTTTGATCATGATCCTCGTAGTAGGGCCCTGTTTTGCCATAATCCCCAACTACCTCGTAGATAACTTTGGTACGGATACGGCGATATTCTGGCAAATGGTGAGCTTTTTCCTCGCGCTGAGCATCTCCTTGATCGTTACTGTAGTTTTGATTCGTACCCAGAAAATTGGTTTGACCAGGATTGGCCTTTTTGCTCCTTCACCCTGGTATGCAGTGCTCGTCGGCGTGCTGACGGGTATCTTCTGGGCCTATTCGTCTACATTTTACCTGAGAGGCCTGGATCCCGACGCCGACGTTATGAGCCTGTGGTTGAGGTTTGATCCTCTGCGCTTTTTTCTCATCATTGTCGGGCCGATCGGAGCCTGTGTTGAGGATTTCATAACCCGTGGGTTTGTGATGAGTGAACTGAGAGAGGCCAGGATTCCTTCCTGGTTGCAACTGGTCTTTTCCAGCCTGCTGTTTGCTCTTTACCATAGCATCTGGATGGTGCCGATTATCGGCATCTACTTTCTGTACAGTTTCGTTGCCAGTTTCTTCTATGGCGCGCTCCTGGCCTGGCTCTATTTCCTCGGCAAGCGAAGCCTGACTCCGGTCATGCTTTCTCACGGCCTGGCCGTGCTCATAGGCGAACCCATCTTGACCTATATGTTGATCCAGACTTTTGCGATCTAGACGCAGCGGCGCTCGGGATCAGCATAGATCCTCATCTTGAGCGATCGTTCCCACGCCTGCGTCCACACACAGCGGCGACCGAGGTACACCTCATAGTAGCTGCCGGGGCGGACGCCTCCGCAGGGGCCGTTGCGGAGCTGTTTATGCTCGCAACTTGAACTTGCCTGCGCGCTCTCGTTCTCACTATAGGAACACGGATGGACAAGCAGAGTGGCCGAGTCCAGCAATTGTCAGAATCGCTGCTTTCGGCACAAGTTTGACCCTAACCGCGCTGTGTGTTATACTGCGATCATGCTGAGGTCATCACTTATGGAAGCGGAGGTACAGTTGTGGGCACAACAATGACGGCTGTTTTCGATGGTCGTGTTCTGCGCCCCGAATCACCGGTCGATCTGGAGCCCGATACTCGCTACCTGGTCACACTTGAAGCAATATCGCCACTGAGCACAGAAATGGACGCCTGGTCCTTGCTTGAGATCTTGGCAGGCACCATCGAGGCGCCAAAAGACTGGGCCAGTGAGCACGATCACTATTTGTACGGAGTACCCAAACGCCAAGGTGAGGCTGACAGATGAGCGGGGCTCGCCTGCTCCTGGACACAGCCTTTGTCCAGGCACTACTCAACCGCCATGACCAACACCATGATCGGGCACTGACCCTTCTACCGAGCGTCCAGGCCGCCGCTGAGGTTTGGATCACGGAAGCGGTTCTGGTCGAAATTGGTAATGCATTGAGTACCTTCCACCGCGAGGCTGCAGCGGCATTTGTCGAGCAGTGCTACCACACGGCAAATATGCGCGTGGTGACCATTGATACTCCTCTGCTGTTACGAGCCCTGCAATTATACCGTTCTCGTCCAGACAAGACCTGGGGGTTGACGGATTGCATTTCCTTTGTCGTGATGCAGGAGAACAAGTTGACCGACGCGGTCACGACTGATCAGCATTTTGTCCAGGCTGGGTATCAGGCTCTGCTGTCAGGAGGCTGAACTCGGAGAATATAGATCTGGCACAAAAGATCGGGCTTGCGCCTTTGGACGGGCAGTGTAGCCCTATACTCTCTGTTTACCCAGTCCTGCTTTCACCCCCAGGCGGCCGGTCCGCCCCGTCAGCATGTTTATCCACGCCGACGTCCCCTCCAGCCGCCAGTCCACCGCCGGCTGCACCAGGTGGATGCCGTCGCCATAGATTTGCATTTTGCGCGAGCGCTCCCACTCCTGGGTCCAGACGCAGCGGCGGTCGGGGTAGACTTCGCAACAGCCGCTGGGGCGGACGCCTCCGCAGGGGCCGTTGCGGAGCTGGTTGTGCTCGCAACTCGTGGACCGGCACAGCCCCGTTCTGGTCGTGAGCGGAAATGACGGACGAAACAGCGCTCGTTTGAATCCACCTTGACGCGCGGGGGCATGTATGGTAGACTTGTCGTGGATACTTGCGTGCTCTCCACGCGCGCAGTCGCATCGCTGCGAGCCCAACCGCAAACAGTCGATTCGGCAGCGCTCATCCCCACACCACTTCTCTGTCAAAGGGTCCGCGATGCCACCGTCGGACCGGACTGCTGCCCTTGTTTGAGGAGAAACGATTCTGTTTGCCATGCAGCCCCAGCATCATCAGGGCCTGAACGAGGCGACAACGGTCGAGACGGGTCAGCTCTGCCGGCCCGAGGCCGAACAGTCAGGGGACAGAGAGGCATCGAGTTGGTAAACAAAGGGATCGTGGTCAGGATTGCCGGCGTCGTGGTCGACGTCGAGTTTGCCGAGGGCAACCTGCCCAGCATCTACAACGCGCTGACCCTGGAGCGCCCGGGCACTGAGGACCAGGAAGCGACCGAGCTCGTGTTGGAGGTCCAGGAGCACGTGGACCCCGACACGGTGCGCGCCATCGCCATGAGTGGCACCTCGGGGCTGCGCCGTGGCCTGGCAGTGCAGGACACCGGCCACCCCATCCGCGTACCTGTCGGCCGCCCGACGCTGGGGCGCGTGTTCAACGTTCTGGGCCAGCCCATCGACGAAAGCCCCATGGACGACGACGTGGAGCGCCGCTCCATCCACGCCTCGGCGCCGCCCCTGCGAGAGCGTGAGGTGGTCACGGAGCCGTTTATCACCGGCGTCAAGGCCATCGACTTGCTCACCCCTTACCCACATGGCGGCAAGATCGGCCTCTTTGGTGGTGCCGGGGTGGGCAAGACGCTGCTCATGATCGAGCTGATGCGCCACACCATCCGCGAGCACTCGGGCATCGCCCTGTTTGCCGGGGTGGGTGAGCGCAGCCGCGAGGGAAATGACCTGTGGCTGGAAATGCAAGAGAGCGGCGTCATCGACAGCACCGTCCTGGTGTTTGGGCAGATGAACGAGCCGCCCGGAGCGCGACTGCGCACCCCACTGACCGCGCTGACCATGGCTGAATATTTCCGCGATTACGAGCGGCGCTCGGTTCTCCTCTTTCTCGACAACATCTTTCGTTACATCCAGGCCGGCTCCGAGGTCTCGGCCCTCCTCGGCCGGCTGCCCAGCGCCGTGGGCTACCAGCCGACCCTGGAGAGCGAGATGGGCCAACTGCAAGAACGGATCAGCACCACCAGCCGTGGCAGCGTCACCTCCGTCCAGGCTGTCTACGTCCCTGCCGACGACATCACCGACCCCGCCGTGGTCGCCACCTTTGCCCACCTGGACGCGTCCACCGTCCTGTCGCGCAGCCTGTCCAGCCAGGGCCTCTACCCGGCCATCGACCCCCTGCAGTCCAATAGCACGCTGCTGACTCCCAAGGCCGTGGGCAAAGAGCACTACGAGATTGCCACCGGCGTGCGTACCCTGCTAGCCCGCTACGAAGAGCTCCAGGACGTCATCGCCATCCTGGGCATGGAGGAGCTGAGCGAAGAGGATCGGGACGCGGTGCTCCGCGCGCGGCGCATCCAGCGCTTTTTGACCCAGCCCTTTTTCGTTTCCGAGCAGTTCACCGGCATGCCCGGCCGTTACGTGCAGTTGCATGACACCCTGCGCGGCTTTCGCCAGATCCTCGAGGGCGAACACGACGACCTGGCCGAGCAGGCGTTCTACATGGTAGGCACCATCGACGAGGCCGTGGCCAAGGGTAGGCGCAATGGCTGAGGCCATGATCCTGCGCATTTCCACCCCCGAGGCGACGCTCCTCGAGGCCACCGGCGTCATCAGCATCCAGGTGCGCATAGCCGACCTCGGCAGCATCGGCATCCACCCCGGCCACGCACCGCTGCTCGCCGAGACAGCCGGCGGGCCGTTGCGATACAGCGACCAGGCCGGCGACCACAGCGTGCACGTCGAACCGGGCATCCTGGAGGTCCGCTCCACGGAGGTGGACGTCTTGACCAGCGGCGCGCAGACCGCTGACCAGGCAGAGGGCGTTTTGCTGGCCGACGGGCAGCAGTTCGACCGCCTGGCCCGGTCGCTGCTCGCCCGCCTGCGGGCCGGTCCGGATGCCTATGCCGAGCCCGACATGGAGGCAGGGGACCGATGAGCCGGCGCGACAACGACGAATCGGGCTGGCTCTCGCTGTGGCGCGAGGCCCTGTTGGCCATGTCGCTTGGTTGGGACCTGGCCGTGCCTATATTTGGCGGCGTGCTCCTCGGCTATTTCCTGGATCGCTTGCTCCAGACCCGCTACATCATGACCGTCGGCTTGATGGTCCTGGGTGTCGGCGTCAGTTATTACAACCTGGCGCGCTTTATTCGACGGATGGATCGCGCCGACGAGGAATCCGAAAAGAAGCTGAAGGAAAAGGGCGAACAGAAGTGACCTACGCATTCTGGTTTTTGGCGGGCGCTGTGCTGGGCACCTTTTATGGGTTGATGCAACGCTGGACCGTTGACCGGCTGGAGCCGACCGAGGCCGGGCAGGCGCTACTCCTGGTCATCGGTGGAGGCATGCTGCGGCTGTTCGTGGCCGGGATCCTGTTGTTCTTTGCGCTGCAACAGGGTATCGTCGCGGCCCTGCTGGCCGTGGTCGGGCTCACTCTGACGCGTTGGCTGCTGCTGGCCGCCTGGAACCGGCGGACCGACGACGCCCGGGGCTGACCATGGAAGGGATTTCACCTACCGTCGTTTTCACCGTGGCTGGCATCGACATCCGCGATACCGTCGTTTCGACCTGGATCATGATGGCCCTGGTGGTCTCGCTCGCCGCGGTCATTGGTCGGCGCCGGCCGGCTGCGCTGGAGCTCATCGTCGATTTCATCAGCGACACTGTCTCTGACATCATGGGCCGCCCCGCGGCGCCTTACCTGCCGCTGTTGGGCTCGCTGGCCATCTTTATCACCTTTGCCAACATTCTGGGCGTGTTCCCAGGGCTCCAAGCCCCCACCCGAGACGTGAACACGCCCCTGGGCCTCGCCCTGGTCGTCTTTTTTTCCGTGCACTACTACGGGGTGCGCGCCAAGGGGGTCTTTGGTTACCTGCGAGACCTGGCGCAGCCCATCTTTTTGCTGCCTCTGGAGATCATTGGCCAGCTCAGCCGCACCCTGTCGTTGAGCCTGCGCCTGTTCGGCAACATCCTCAGCGCCGAGCTGATCGTGGCCATCATCTTTTCCCTGTTGCCCCTGTTTGTGCCCCTGCCCCTGGTTGGCCTGGGCATTTTTACGGGGCTGCTGCAGGCCTACATCTTTACGGCCCTGGCCGCTGTCTATATCGCCAGCGCGATCCAGGCCAACCCCTCACTGCAAGAATAGGAGGCCGAGTTGTTGGAGAATATGGATCCCGAAACCCTCATCACCTACATCACTATCATCGTCGCCGGCGCAAGTATCGTCGGCGGCACCGCCGTGCCAGCGTTGGCCGAGGGGCTGTCGGTCATGAAGGCCATGGAGGCCATCTCTCGCCAGCCCGACGCTGCCCGCAACGTGCGCACGACGCTGCTCATCTCCATGGCGCTGCTCGAATCGACGGCCATCTATGTGCTACTGGTCGTCTTGATCCTGCTCTTTGCCAACCCGCTCATCGACCGTTTCTTCTAGAGGTGTGCCATGTTCCTGGAACTGGATCTAGCCACGATCCTCCTCGAGATCGCCAACTTTTTGGTGCTCACCGCCCTGCTCTACTATTTTCTGTTCCGGCCCGTGCTGCAGCGGGTCGAAGAGCGGGCCGCAGAAAAGCAGCGGTTGATCGAAAAAGCCAGGGAGGACCGCCAGCAGGCCGCCGAGATGCGTGCCGAGGTGGAAGCACACCTCGAAGCGTTGGACGACCGCGTCTCTGACATTCTGGAGGAGGCCCGCAACCGGATCGAGACCGAGAGACGCCAGGTCATGGATGCCGTGCGCCGCGAGGCCAACGACATCCTGGCCCAGGCGCGACGCGAGGGTCGCCAGGTCCGCGAGCAGCAGGTTAGCCGCTTCCACCAGGATCTGTTAGAGACCGTCATGACCGTCAGCCGGTACCTCATCCGCCAGGCCGCGCCCGAGCAAGTGCACGACCAGCTCCTGCAGCAGCTCAACGAGCGCGCCTGGGAAATGGGCCACAAAGAGACCGACCTGCTCCAGTCTCTGCGCCGCTCGTTGGGCGAGCACCATCCCACCGCCCGCATTACCACGGCGCGCGCCCTGTCGGCCGAACAGCAGCGCGACCTGGTGCGGACCTTTAGCGCCGTGGCCGACCATGCGGTCAGCGTCGATATCGAGGTCGATCCAGGGTTGGCCGCAGGTGCCCGGGTGCGCCTGGGTGACCTGGTGCTGGAGAATTCCATCGCCGGCCGCCTCGAAGCCCTGCGAGAAGACGTGTTGAACCGCATAGAGGAATCGACGAGTGGCTGAGGCAATCAGTGGCGAGACCCGCACCCTCAACGAGGGCCGGCTAAAGGCGTTTCGTGAGCTAATAGAGCAGGCCGAGAACCTGCCCCTTTCGGCCGACGACGTGATCCGCGACGCTGGCGCCGAGGTCGATGACCACGAGCCGCTGCCCGACATGGACGTTGGCTACCTGGCCAGCCTCCTGGAGGAGCGCATCGACTTTCTGGAAGGGCGCGTCTACCTCCGGGATGTCGGTACCGTGCAACAAATCGGCAACGGCGTCGCCACCCTGTCGGGCCTGCTCTGGGCGCGCAGCGACGAGCTGGTGACGTTTGCCACCGGCGTGCAGGGCATGGTCCTCAACCTCGACCATGACCGTGTTGACGTCATCCTGCTGGGCAGCGAACAGGGCATCTCCGGTGGCGACCTGGTGACCACCACCGGCCGGCGGCTCCTCGTGCCCGTTGGACCCGAGCTGCTGGGTCGCGTCGTCAACCCCCTGGGCGAGCCCCTCGACGGCCTCGGGCCTATTCAAGCCGCGGCGCGGCACTTCTTGGAGCGCGACGCGCCCGGCATCGTCCGGCGAACTCCGGTCCACGAACCAATGTACACCGGCCTCAAGGTGGTCGACGCCCTGCTGCCCCTGGGCCGTGGCCAGCGCGAGCTCATCGCAGGTGACCGCAAGACGGGCAAGACGGCGATTGCCGTTGACGCGATCTTGCGGCAGCGGGGCACCGACGTGCTTTGCGTCTATGTCAGCATCGGGCAAAAGCGCTCGTCGGCCCTGGCTGTGGTCGAGACGCTGCGCAACAGCGGCGCCCTGGAGCACACCATCGTCGTCGTGGCCAGCCCCGACGACCCACCGGCCCTACGCTACCTGGCACCCTATGCCGCGTGCACCATGGCCGAGTACCTCATGTACGAGCACAGGCGCGACCTGCTCATTGTGTACGACGACCTGAGCAAGCACGCCGATTCGTACCGCGAGATGAGCCTGCTGCTGCGCCGGCCGCCGGGCCGCGAAGCCTATCCCGGCGATATTTTCTACATCCACGCCCGCCTGCTGGAGCGGGCCGCCAAGCTAAACGAGGAGGCCGGCGGTGGCTCGCTCACAGCGCTGCCCATCATCGAGCTACAGCGGGGCAACGTTTCGGCCTATATCCCCACCAATCTTATCTCGATCACCGACGGGCAGATCATCCTTGACACCGACCTGTTCAACCGCGAGATCAAGCCGGCCGTCGACGTCGGCCGCTCAGTCTCGCGCGTTGGCGGCACTGCCCAGGTCAGGGCCATGCGCGACGTGGCGGAAAACCTCAGGCTGGAGCTGTCCCAGTTCGAAGAGGTCGCCCGCTTTGCCCGGTTCGGCACGGAGGTCGAAGAGGAGACGCAGCGCCAGATCGATCGCGGCCAGCGGCTGCAGGCTATTTTCACGCAGCCTGTGCACCAGCCACTGTCGCTGGCCCAGGAGGTCGTCATCCTCTTCGCCGCGAACGAGGGCTACATCGACGATATTGCCCCGGATCGACTGGACCTCTACCAGCGCGAGCTGCTCGGCCATTTTCACCGCGAGCTTCCCGCGCTCTTGCAGCAGATCGATCGCGAGGGCGAGCTGACGGACGAGATCCGCAACCGGCTGCACGAAGGCATTTCCGAGCTATCAGACTACTGGGCGGAAGGGGAGAATTCATCGTGAGAATGATCATGGCCGTCGTGCCCCACGAACAAGCCGAGACGGTGCTCAACAAGCTCATCGAGGCCGGCTACACCGCCACCTTCATGGAGAGCCGGGGCGGCATGCTGCGCCAGTCGCAATTGACCCTGTTCGTTGCCGTCGAAGCTCAGAACCTGGATCAGATCCTGGAGATCATTCGCGAGAACAGCTCCCGGCAAGTGCCCGTAGCCAGCGAGGCAGAAGGCCAAGATCCTGAACAGCGGTCGATCCAGGCGCTGCTGGGCGGGGCCGCCATCTTTGTCTGGGATCTGAGCAGCATCGAGGTCAACCAGTTGCCATGAGCCAGGACATCGAGCGCACCGCCGACCGCCTGGAGAACATCCGCAGCGTCCAACCCTTGCTGGGCGCCCTGCGCACCATCTCGATGGGCAGTTGGCAAAAGGCCCGCCGCCACAATACGAGCGTGGCCCAATATCGCTCGCGCCTGCAGGGCATCCTGCGCCTCCTCCTGCCGCGCCTGCCCTCGCGCCGCCGGCCGCCCGCACCACTGCACGAGCCGCGCGGGGCGGGCATCGTCGTCCTGGTCATGGGCAGCGAGCGCGGTCTCGTCGGCCAGTTCAACCGCGTAGTCGCGGGCCAGGCCGTGGCCCATGCTCGCCAGTGGGCCGACGCCGGCGTGCCCGTCGAGCTCTGGGCCCTCGGCGGCCGCGTCATCCGCATTTTGCGCCGGCAAGGTCGAGAGCCCGACCTCACTCGCTCGTTGTCCACGGCGGCCCTGCCCTCCTATCGCCTTGCCTTCGATCTGACCCGCCGCCTGCTGACCCGCTTCGAGGCCGGCGAGCTCGATGGGGTGGATGTCGTGTACAACACCTATCGTGGCGTCGGCCAATACCGGCCTGCCGTGGGCCAGCTCATCCCCCCGGAAATCTCGCTGGGCGACGAGGACGCCGACCAGGAGACCTGGCCGCCCATCCTCGAGACCGATCCCATGGGCCTCTATACCCGGCTGGCCGAGCAGTTGACTGCCATCAGCCTGTACGGCTGGCTCGTCGAATCGGCCACGGCCGAGCACGCCGCCCGCTATCAGCTCATGGAAGACGCCAGCCAGAACGCCGAGCGGCTCATCGACGAGCTGACCATGCAGGTGCAGATGGCCCGCCGCCAGGCGATTACCCAGGAAATGCAAGAACTCGTCGCCGGGGCCGGCATGCTCGCATCCCAAGGCCGGCGCTAGCTCCTGCGCGATCGGCTTGGAGTTCCCGGGTGGGCTTTGTCCTCAGCCCCAGGCGGCAGGTCCGCCCCCGTCAGCATGTTGATCCACGCCGACGTCCCCTCCAGCCGCCAGTCCACCGCCGGCTGCACCAGGTGGATGCCGTCGCC
>MTKX01030918.1_pt1 | contig 48202 bp, 42 predicted proteins | sample 1042771 | NCBI WGS metagenome assembly MTKX01 (sample SAMN06212183, study PRJNA360534) | anaerobic digester metagenome | biome: Wastewater treatment plant; material: sludge; isolation source: anaerobic digester fed with sludge from wastewater treatment plant | place: Denmark: WWTP Randers ...
GTGGTGCCCCCGTGGGGCATGAGTACTCTGCCAAAAATCTGCATGTACTATCCCGAAATGCCCGTTTTTCCAGAAACGATATCCCCCCTAACGCGTGCAGAGGGTAGGGGCAGGTTGGTCCGACGAGACCCTGAGGGTCTGGGAGACCCTTAGGGTCTTGGTCTCAATACCCTCACAGGTGGGCAGCCTCTTCCGAGCTCGGTCTCTGAGGACGCCCCTGCAGCAACTGCTTCCAGTCTCAATACCCTCACACAGGGGCACCCGCGCCAGCCGGTTTCGGCGCTGCGGCAGCCTCCCTAGAACTGCCTCCGCGGCCGGTACTGGATCGACTCCGCCAGGTGCACCGTCTGGATGCGGTCACTGCCGCCCAGGTCTGCGATCGTCCGCGACAGCTTCAGAATCCGGTGGTACGCGCGCGCCGTCATCTGCAGCTGATGCATCGCCGCCCGCAGCAGCGCCCGCCCCGCCTCGTCCAACGGGCAGTAGATCCGCACCTCCGCCGGCCCCATGTCCGCATTCGTCAGCAGCCCCGTGCCGGCAAAGCGCCGCGCCTGCCGCTCCCGGGCCGCCTCCACCCGTGCCCGGATCGCCGCCGACGCCTCCCCCAACCGGTCATCCGACAGCCGCTCGTACTCCACCCGTGGTACCTCGATGTGGATGTCGATCCGGTCCAGCAGCGGCCCCGAGATCCGCTTCTGGTAGCGCGTCACCATCGACGCGCTGCAGGTGCACTCCTTCACCGGGTCCCCGTAGTAGCCACACGGGCAGGGGTTCTGGGCCGCGATCAGCATAAAGTTCGCCGGGAACGTCACCGAGCCCGAGCTGCGCGCGATCGTCAGCTTCCGGTCCTCCAGCGGCTGGCGCAGCATCTCGAGCAGCTTGGTCCCAAACTCGGGCAGCTCATCGAGGAAGAGCACCCCCCGGTGCGCCAGCGATATCTCGCCCGGCCGCGGCACGTTGCCCCCGCCCACCAGCCCGGCGTAGCTGACCGTATGGTGCGGAGAGCGGAACGGCCGGTGCCGGATCAGCGGCGTATCGCCCGGCAGCATGCCGGCCACGCTGTAGATCTTGGTCACCGCCAGCGATTCCTCGATGCTCATGCGCGGCAGGATCGTCGGCACGGCCCGCGCCAGCAGCGTCTTGCCGGCTCCGGGTGGCCCACTCAGCAATACATTATGCGACCCAGCCGCCGACACCTCCAGCGCCCGCTTGACATGCTCCTGCCCCTTCACGTCCCGAAAGTCCACCGAGTAGAGCGGTGCCGAGCCATCGACGGACGGCGCCTGGTAAGGCCGGATGGGGGTATAGCCGTGCAGGTGGCCCACCAGGCTGGCAAGGCTCGCCACCGGGATGACCTCCAGCCCTTCGACCAGCGCTGCCTCGGCGGCGTTGGCCACGGGCACGTAGATGGTCGACAGCCCCAGCTCCGCAGCGGCTGCCGCCATGGGCAGAATGCCCGTGACGCTGCGCACTTCCCCATCCAGCGACAGCTCCCCCACCAGGCCGGCCTTCGAGAGGTCGCCTTTCACCTGCTCGGTTGCCAGGAGGATGCCCAGCGCCATGGGAAGATCGTACGCCGGGCCCTCTTTTCGCAGGTCGGCCGGGGCCAGGTTGACCGTCAGCCGGGCGCGAGGAAAGATCAGCCCTGAGTTGACGATCGCTGCCCGGACGCGCTCCGACGACTCGCGCACGGCAGGGTCGGGCAGGCCGACGATCGTCTGGGAGGGCAGCCCGCGGCTGATGTCAACTTCGACCGAGACGAGCGTGGACTCCAGGCCGACGAGTGCGAAGCTGGTGACTTTGCCTAGCATGCCATGACTCCATTCACGATGCGCTTGTTCCACTCCCGCTTTCGGCGCCGGGGAAAGGGCCGGAAGAGCTCGAAACCCCGGGACCTATGCCAAGGCACCTCTCTCAAGGGCAGCATAGAGGTCCGCCACGGCCTGCCTGAGCTGCTCACAGGTACGCCGGACATCCAGGCGGTGGGAGGCATTGTCCGCGTGGTAGTGAGCCGCTCCCACAGTCAACGTCTTGGTTCCCGGGTGCACGGCCATGGGATAGACCGGCAGCCTCTGGCCGGTTTCCCGCTCGTGCATGGAGCACAGCCCGACAAAGCCGCACAGCCATGGGTGGAGATGGGTCGCCGGATCGGCCGGTTGCTGGGCATCCTCCGGAAAGACGAGGAGGTTCTTCCCCTCGGAGAGGAGCTGAAGGCTACGCCGGAAGGCGCCAAACGACTCGCCCCGGTGGCGCTCGACAGATACCGAGCCGATCCCCCGCAGGAGCGTGACAGAGATGCGCGAGATCACGAACGACACCGCCAGGCCCGGCGTGCCCTCCAGGTGCCAGGTGGGGTGGACAAAGTCATCGAAGAGATAGCGCGTGGCGCGCCGGTAGTCGGTCATCTCCGCAATGGCCCATGGGTAGAGGCGGATAGGGAGAGAAAGCACGCTCGCCAGGGGTCCCGCGGCGCCCAGGTGGTTGGCCACATAGATCGCCGGCCCGGGACCCACCACGTGCTCCAGCCCGACGACCCGGTAGCAGAAGGGCGACCCGGCCAGGCGGACAAAACTGTAGAGGAGATTGAAGCCTCTGGGTTGTCTCATGGTGCCGATCCCCCACCAGCGAGTATATCATACCATCGGGCAGCGGGCAAGGTCCCGCGGCAGGCCGCGGCAGCGGTGATAGGCTCCCCACCCCTGCGCCGCGGGCCTGGGTGGTCAGCAGGCAGGCCAGGCCTACAGACCCCGGTACTTGGAGTCGTCCAGCTCCTTCCGCAGTCTCTCCTCCTCGCCAAGCTCCGGTACCCGCTCCTCGGCTGCCCCCAGCTCCGCCTGCTCGGCGGCGCGGAGCTGATCGAGAGAAACGCGCCGGAACACGCTCCACTTGCCGCAGTAGGGGCAGCGCTGCAGCTTACCGGCCATCACGTTGAGCCCCAGCAGCTGCATCGCCACCGGCCGGCCGCAGCCGCGGCAGATGCCCCCACCCAGCGGGTAGCGGCGCGGTGTGCCGGACGGCAGGGCCCTGGCCTTGCGCCCACTGATCATGGACACCAGGAACGAAAGGAGCATCGCACCGACGATGATTGCCAAGAGGGGCACGATGATCCCCATGGCCGCCTTGTTGCCCGCCTCCTTTGACACAAAAGTGGCACGGATGGCCTGGGAGCGCAGCTCCTGCCCATCCCTTGTGTAGCCGACGGCGCTCATCGTGTGCGCCCCGGCCGGATAGTTGTCGGTCACAAACTGCAGGTTGAACGGCGCACTGGCCGCTTCTCCGATCTGGACGTCGTCGATGAAGAACTCGACGCGCGCCAGGTTGCTGGGACCGCTGGCCTTCATGGAAAAAGTTCCCTGGATGTCGCCGCTGAGGCCTCCGTATCCCCAGTCGCGCGTCAGCTTCAGGGTCAGCTCCCCACCCTGCGCCAGCACCCCATGGGCCGCCGCCAGGCCGGCTACGAGCAAGACCAGGAAAGCCAGACCGCTCTTTTTCATCGCTTCATCTCCACCGGGTCAGGATCGTCTCGCGTTGGAAAACCCGCGTCGCCAGGTAGACCATCAGGGCGTCGACGGCAACCATGACCACCGCCACCACGGTGATGATCTGCTTGTTCAGAAAGAAAAAGCCGGCCACCTGGCCAAAGAACCCCGCCAGCACCGGCAGCATGATCACCATCGACACCTGTTCCGCCACGCGTGGGTCATTGACGCGCGAAGAGACCATCAGCGAGAAGGTGACGGACAGGACTGCCATGAGCGGCCCCACGACAAGGATGGCAATCAGCCAGCTTGCGTCCAGCAGGGCGCCCACCACTGCCTTGTTGGCCACGGCAAGCCACGAGCCCAGGGCAAAGACCCCATACGCGGCGTAGGTAGCCAGCACGGCCGGGATGACCGCCGCCAGGCACTTGCCGACCAGCAGCTCCAGCGTGGTGATGGGCGTCGCCAGCAGGGGCTCCAGGCTGCGCGTCGTCTTCTCGCCCACGATGGAGTAGGCGGCAATCGTGACCGGGATCGAGACCGGGATCAGCATAAAGAGCATCATGAACTGGCTGACCAGGAAGACCAGGCTGCACTCGGAGCCGCTCAAGCCGCTGGGGCACACAAAGCCGCCCAATTGGCCGGCCAGGTCGCCCGGCAGGGAATCGGCCGCGGCACCCATCCCAGCTCCGCGCATGCTGTAGAGCATCACCAGCGGTATCGCCGTCAGCAGCAGCGGCAGGAAGGCGACGGTAAAGATCACCAGCCGGTTCTTGAAGACTTCCATCCACTCTTTGCGAATGATCGTCCGGATTTTGCTCATCGCACCTCACCCACGCCTGACAAGCTGGAGGTAGACATCCTCGAGCGAATGGCGCAACTCGCCGACGTAGACGACGTCCGCCCCCGCCCCGACCAGCGCGCGCACCATGTCGGGGTTGTGCACCTCCGGATCGTCCAACGTCACCACCAGCATGTTGTCCACGAGCTTGACCTCGCGCACAAACGCCAGCCCGCGCAGCCGCCCCGCCAGGGCCTCATCCGCCGCGCGCAGGTGCAGCACCACCTTCCGGCCAAAGACCGACTTGCGCAGGTTGGCGGGGGTATCCTCGACCAACAGCCGGGTCTTGAACACCCCTACGCGGTCGCACAGCCGGTCCGCCTCGTCCAGGTTGTGGGTGCACAGGAAGATGGTGCGGCCCTCCTTGCGCAGGTCCCCGATGTACTCGCGCACGAGGTGCGAAGCCTCCGGGTCCAGCCCAGCGGTCGGCTCGTCCAGGAAGACGATGCGCGGCTCGTGAAGCAGGGCGCGCGCGATCGCCAGCTTCTGCTTCATCCCCTTGGAGAAGGTACCGACCGGGTCCGCGCGCCGGTCCCACAGGCCCAGGATGCGCAGATACTTCTCCACCTGGCCCTTCACGTCCGCCACCTCGTACAGCTCGGCAAAGATGCGCAGGTTGGTCTCCGCCGCCAGGTTGTCGTACATGCCGGGCGTCTCGGTCAGGAGGCCGGCTGCCCGGCGGATCGCAGTGTCGTCGCGCCCGACTCGGAAACCGGCGACCGTCGCCGTGCCGCGGGTCGGTCCGATCAGGCTGGTCAACATGCGCACGGTCGTGGTCTTGCCGGCGCCGTTGGGGCCAAGAAAACCAAAGACCTCGCCCTCTTTCACGTCAAGGCTGAGGCCATCGACCGCCAAGACATCGCCGAACTGCTTCGTAAGGTTCTCTGTGTGGATCATGCCTACCTACACATAGCGGGAATCATCGAGCCGCTCCGGCGTCTCCTCGACCGGCGCCGGGACAAAGGCCTTCGTCGGAACCGGCTGCCCCGGCTCGCCGCTTGGGGCCGGCTCCGGGCGGCGCAGGAGAAAGATGAGCCCCAGGCTGAGCAGCCCAAAGCCGCCGGCGACGGCCTCTGTCACATAGACGCCGTGGCGCAGGGCCAGCACGGCCGCCGCATCCACCAGCGCATGATAGCCGATGGCGAGCACCACCCAGCCGGCGCGCCGGCGGACAAACGCCTGCAGCACCAGCACCGAGAGCGAGATCTGGATCGGGAGCGCAGAGAGGCGCTCCAGCGCGCCCAGCAGCGAGTCGTACCAGGTCATCGACCAGTAGGCCGACACCTGCTCCTGCACCTGGCTCACTTGATCGGCCGGAAGGAGCTTTGATAGGTCGGCACCGCGCAGGGCCGCGAGCTGCAGGAACCCCCACATCGCGAGCGCGCCCAACAGGATCGCCTCGCCCCCGCCATGTCCGGCGCCGGCCAACACGCCCTTGCGCCAGGAGCGGGCATCCCTGAGCCACCAGCGGAACATCCCGCAGCGGAACAGCTCCTCGAACAGCCCCGCGCTGAGGCCGAGGAAGGCAGCATTGAACGCAAGCTGGCCTCCCGGCGGAAGGCTTACCAGCGAGGTGCGGTTCAGCAGAGCGGTCGCGCCGAGGTTGAAGGGTATATGCCCCACCTGCGACAGGACAAAGGTGGCAGCGCCGGCCAACCACAACCGCCAACCGAGCTTCCAGCGGCCAACCAAAAAGACCGCCAACCCGATGGGCAGGCCGATCATGAGCAGGGCATTGAGCAGGTGCGCGATCAACAGCACATCCACGGCACGGTTCCCCTGCCGAGTATAGTCGGAAAGCCGGTGAGGTCAAGACAGCGCGCCATTCGGTCTGGAAAAAGGGACAGTGTGGCCCCTCTGCTGCTTCGGTCCGCGGCAGTCCCTGCCTAACGGCAGAAGACCCACTCCCCGCCCACCATGGTGCGAAGGGGGCGGATCTCCTGCAGCTCGTGCGGCTCGCAGGCAAAGGGGTCCCTATCGAGCACAATCAGATCGGCCAGGCAGCCGGGTGCCAGGCGGCCAAGGCGATCTTCCATCCCCGCCGCATAGGCAGCGCCTGCCGTAAAGCCGTGGAGCGCCTCCGCCACGCTCAGCCGCTGCTCCGGATACCAGCCTTCCTCCCCCGGCGATCCATCCGCCCGGCGGCGGGTGACGGCCGCGTGCAGGCCAAGGAAAGGATTGGGCACCTCCACCGGCGCGTCCGACCCGAAGGCAGCGTGCGCGCCTGCCCGAAGCTGCGTGCGCAGGGCATACGACAGCGAGGCGCGCTTCCCCCAGTAGCGGTCCGCGATGACCATGTCCGAGGTGGCGTGCAGCGGCTGCATGGAGGCGATTATGTTCAGCTCAGCCAGCCGGCCGGCATCCTCCGGGTGAAGAAGTTGGACGTGTTCGATGCGGTGGCGCAGGCCGGAGCCGCCGAGCTGCTCGCGCTCGTAGCGGCGCAGCCGCTCGTAGGCATCCAGCACCTCTCGGTTGGCACGGTCGCCGATCGCATGAACCGCCATGCTCAGGCCCTTCTCGGCCGCCAGGCGCGCGTGCCCTTCAAGCTCCCCCGAGTCCATCATCAGGATTCCGCGGTCCTGCGAGCCCTCGAACGGCTCCAGCATGGAAGCCGTCTGCGGGCCCAACGCGCCGTCCATGAACGCCTTGACCGGGCCGATGCGCAGCATGTCGTCGCCGAACCCGGTGCGCAGCCCGAGCCCGGCCGCCAGGGGCAGGTCCTCCAGCGGAATGCTCTTCAGCACCCGCATTTTCAGCTCGCCAGCCGCGTGCAGGAGCTGCAGGGCGGACAGGCACTCCCCACGGTCAAAATCGTGCACACCGGTCAGACCCACCTCCCAGAGCGCTTTCTGCGCATGGCGCAGGGCCTGGGCAATCCGATCGATCGATGGCTGGGGAATGTGATCCTCCACCAACTCCATGGCGCTCTCGTATAGAATGCCGTCCAGGCTCCCGTCGGGCGCTCTCCCCAGGCGCCCGCCCTGCGGGTCCGGGGTACACGCTCCCACGCCGGCCGACTCCAGCGCCAAGTGGTTGGCCCATCCCGCGTGGTACGACTTGTGGCCGATGTACACCGGGTTCTCCGGCGCGGCGGCATCCAGGTCGGCCGCAGTGCCCGGCCCCTCGGGCCAGGCATTCTGGTTATAGTTCCTCCCCAAGATCCACTCCCGGGGAGGTGTCCGGCGCACGCGCTCTGCGATGCGCCGCAGGCACTCGGCGCGCGTGGCCGTCTCGCAATCGACCATCTCCAGGCCAAGCGCAAACATCTGCAGGTGCAGGTGCGCGTCGGTCAGCCCGGGCAGCAGCACCCGCCCGTGCATATCTTCCACTTCGAGACGATCGGCAAACTCCGAGAGCAGCTGGCCGGTCGTGCCCACGGCCACAACCCGGCCGCCCTCGATGGCGAGGGCCGTGGCCACCGGCTGCCGGCCGTCCAACGTGTGAATCCGGGCATGTGTGAGCAGGGTCCCTGTCATGGGCAGTGCATAGCCTCCCGTTGGTCTGTGCGGGCTGCCTGGCTCGGCTGCGCGCCGCTTGAGAATAGCGCAGGTCGCGCCAGCGGTCAAACCGGCTCCACCCCTGCCGGCAGGCTTGACATTCCACGCGCGGGACAGTAGTGTGAAGGGATAGATTGAGAGGAAAGCCATGAACGATCCCCTTCCCGAACTCCAAGACCCGGATGCCGGCGCGGCCGAGCATGGAAGCACTCTACCGGAGATAGCCCTGGGTGACCTGCCGCAGCCGCTCCGTGAGGCCGTGGCGCGGGCCGGCTGGACAGAACTGATGCCGGTGCAGAGCCGGTCCATCCCCCATCTGCTTGCCGGCCGCGACCTGATGGTTCAGTCACGCACCGGCAGCGGCAAGACGGGCGCCTATCTTCTGCCCATCCTCGAACGCATCGACCCGTCGCGCCCCACCTGCCAGGCACTGGTCCTGGCGCCCACGCGCGAGCTTGCCCGCCAAGTGGCCGGTGAGGCCGAGATCCTGGCCGGCGAGGGCGGCATGCGAACGGCCGCCGTCTACGGCGGCGTGGCCTACGGCCCACAGCTCCAGGCCTTTCGGGACGGAGCCCACTTGGTGGTAGGCACCCCGGGACGCATCCTCGACCACCTGCTCAAGCGCCACCTGTCCCTCCAGGACATCAAGTTCCTCGTCTTTGACGAAGCCGATCGCATGCTGTCGATGGGGTTTCACCAGGACATGCGCGCTATCCAGCGCTACCTGCCCTCCCGCAGTGTGCAGGTATGCATGTTCTCGGCCACTTTCCCGGCACACGTCAAGCGCCTGGCCGGCGAGTTCCTGCACGAGCCCGAGTTCTTGAGCCTGAGCCGCGACCATGTGCACGTGACCGATGTCGAGCATGTGTTTTACGTCGTGCCGGGAATGGACAAGGACCGCAGCCTCGTGCGCATCATCGAGACGGAAATGCCCCCCTCGGCACTCATCTTCTGCAACACCCGCACCCGCGTGGCCTACGTCACGGCCGTACTGCAGCGTTTTGGTTACGACGCCGACGAGCTGAGCTCTGACCTTTCGCAGGACGCACGCGAGAGGATCATGGCACGCGTGCGCGCGGGGACTCTGCGATTCCTGGTCGCCACCGACGTCGCGTCGAGGGGCATCGACCTGCCGGACCTGACGCACGTGGTCATCTACGAGCCACCGGATGAGCCAGAACTCTACATCCATCGCGCCGGCCGGACGGGGCGCGCCGGCGCCGGCGGAGTGGCCATCTCACTGGTGGACCCGGTCGAGCAGCTCACTCTGAGCCGCATCGCCAAGCGCTACGGCATCGAGATGCAGCAGTGGCCGCTGCCCGGCGACGACGACGTCGCTGCCCTCGTCGGGCAGCGGTTGACGGCCCTCCTGGAAGCCAGCCTGCGCCAGCGCGACCGGCTCAAGATCGAGCGGATGGAGCGCTTCGAGCCACTTGTGATCGAGCTCGGACAGACAGAAGAGGGCAGGGCTCTGCTCGCCATGCTGCTGGACGACTACTACCAGCAGGCACTGCATGCCCCGCCCTCTCAGCCTGTCGAGGTGGAAAAGGCACCCGGGCCGTCGGGCCGCAGCCGCGCCCCCCGCAGGGAGGGCCGCCGCCGACCCTAGCCCGCCTCCCGGCCTACTCCCTGGAGAAGTAGATCACGTACAGGTCCCCCTCCTGCGTGATCCAGTGGGAGATGCCGAGGCTCGTGGTTTTGTCCACGAGCGGCGCGGGCAGGAAAGGTGCGACCAGCTTGTAGATGGCGCCGGGCTGAAGAACATTCAGCTCGGCAATCACCTGGTTGACCGGCTGCTCCCCTGCCGCCAGCATCGGCCTGGCATCCAGCCCGCCCACGACCCGGTCCGGGGCAAACCAGCCGGGCTTCCGGGTGTTGTAGGCGGCCGCCTCCGCCCCTGAGAAGGTGTCCTGCCCCACGGCTTTGCGGAGGTGGTTGATCAGGTCGTCCACCTTTGCGCCGCCGATGACGGCCGCCTGCTGCAGCGTCGTGATCCGGGCCACGGTGCGGCGCAGGACGGGGTTTCGCAGCTTCTCAAAGGCCGGCACCAGGTCGACCAGCGCCTCCTCCAGCTCAGGGTAGGCTTCCAGCAGCTCGGCAACTTTGGTCTTGGGCGAGATAGTCAACCCTGTCATCTTCGTCTCCTCTACACGTACGACAAGATGCGCTTCTCGCCCTGCAGCGCCCGGTACGCCGTCAAGTCCTGCGACACCTCAAGGGTACCCAGGTACTCGCCTTGCTCCCCACGCAGGGCAAAGTACTCGATGTGGATGAACCGTCCACCCATGTTGATCCAGAAGGGCGCACGGGTCTGCCGGCCGCTGCGAAAGTCCTCCAGGATCTTGTCGACGATGTGGGCGCTGGCCGGCGGGTGGCACTGGCGCACGTCGCGGCCCAAGATGGCCCGGTTCCGCTGAAAGATCCTCTCGCTGCCCTGTGAGAAGTACTTGACCCTGTCGTCGCTGCCTACGAAGGTGATATCCACGGGCAGGGTGTTGAGGATGGCCAGCAGATCCTCCACCCCGAGGCTGCCGGTAGGAAGCTGGACCCTCCCTGCCTGCTGCGGAAGGGCCTCCAGGCCGGTTGCGGCCATGCCCGGCGGCGCCCAAGCCACCGGCGGGTCGTACAGGCAGTAGCCAAACTCGAGCGACTGCCGCTGGATCTCATACCAGTCCCCATCAGACAGGGCATCCATCAGCATGGGAAAGAGGATCTCCTCCTCCTTGACGATCATGTCGGCGACGCCCTTGACGGCCGGCCGGAGCACGATCTCGCTCGACGCCAGCAGCTCTTCGCGGGTGATGCCCGGCGTCTTGAGCACCTCGAGGCTCCCCTTGAGCAGGTCGCGGATCTCGTCGTGCTTGCCCCACATCACCTTAGGCGGGCCGGTGACGCCGCCGCGCTCCAGGTAGGGGAAAAGGAGATACTCCTTGCGCAGGTAGTGCTTGTGCACATCCGTGAGCTGGTTGAAGAGCCCGATCAGGTCGAGGATGGTGGACGGCAGCGCGGATTCGTCGACCTGGCCCAGGCCCTCGAGCCTGGCCTTCGTCCTGGCGATGACCGCCGACAGCGCCCTATTCTCCTGCATCAGCACGTCCATCGGGTGCCCCTCGGGGATCGCCTTGGCAGCACTCTGATCTACGTTCCCCTCCAGTACGGCAGAGTGGACGTCGCACAGCTTGAGCAGCTCCTCCTGGGGCAGCCCTTCCTGCAGCAGCTCCTGCTCGACTTCGACGACCTCTCCATAGGGGATCATCCCCAACGTCCGCACCAGGTCGTCGTGGACGGCGTCCTGGGGCTCTCCATTGTGAAGCCGGAGCAAAAGCTCCTTGAGCTTGGCCTTGCGGGCCCTTGAATTGTCTATGGTCTGGCTCACCGGTTCTCCCTCCTGATTGCCTCTGATTCTTGGGGCCATTGTACACGCGGCGGCACAGGCGGAGTATGACATTGGTCACACACAAGGCGAGGCGCAAACCAAGCTCCACACCAAGGCCTGTGGTACAATGGCAACCTGCAGACCGCACCAGTCGAGGAGCACCAAAATGGCCGTGACGATCAGACCGCTGACTGCCGCCAACCAGGGCGACCTGAATCGCTGTGATAGCTCATTCACCGTGGAAGCCGAGCTCTGCCTGGGCGCGACCGACGGGCGGATTGGCTATACAGTGCGTTCAGTAGAACCCTATGTCAAGCGCTACGGCCCGGAGATCTATGACGCGCAGGAGTACATCGAGCGGCCAGGCCGGGCCGCCTGGCTTGCCTACGCCGGCGCTCAAGTCGCCGGACAGATCCTGGTGCACGACAACTGGAACCGGTTTGCCCTCGTCTGGGACATCGCCGTCGATCCCGCCTACCGCCGCCGGGGCATCGGCAGCCGGCTGATAGCCCAGGCAGCCGGCTGGGCCCAGCAGCGTGGGATGCCCGGCCTCATGCTTGAGACACAGAACATCAACCTGCCCGCCTGCCGGCTGTACGAGTCGTGCGGGTTCGTGCTGTGCGGCTTTGATACGCACCTCTACCGGGGAGTGGAGCGCGACACGCGCGAGATTGCGCTGTTCTATTACCTACCTTTCTGATGGAGGTGCGCTGCCCGCGCTTGTCCGGGGGCACGACTGGTGCTATACTCGTGCCTTGTCCGATACTTGGCAGCCGACAAGAGAGAACAAGCACGTGACCCACAGGACCGAAAAACTCTCCATCTGGACCAAGCTGGGCTATGCCATCGGCGACCTGGGCACCTCGGCCGGGCCGGGCACGATCATCCCCTTCTGGTACCTCTATTTCCTGACCAATGTCGCCAGGCTCGAACCGGCGCTGGCAGGGCTGGCCATCCTGGTCGGCAAGATCTGGGATGCCTTCAACGACCCACTCATGGGCGCCCTCTCCGATCGGACGCGCACGCGCTGGGGCCGCAGGCGCCCGTACCTCCTGTTTGGCGCCATTCCTTTCGGCGTCACCTTTGCCCTGCTGTGGATCGTGCCCCCCATTCATAGCCAGTGGCTTCTGTGCGCCTACTTTGCCGTCATGTACATGCTGTTCGACACGGCGTGCACCCTGGTGGCGTGCCCCTTCGCCGCCCTGGCGCCCGAGCTGACGCTGGATCACGACGAACGAACCTCTTTGGTGACCTACCAGATGGTCGTGTCGATCGGCGCCGGCCTGTTGACGGCAATCCTCCTCGGCTCAGTGATCTTTCCCCGCTACCCGGACAGCGAAAGGACGGCGTTCCTGGTGATGGGCGCTGTCTGTGGCGTCGTCTTTGCCATCCCGCTCTGGATCACCTTCGCCACGACCCGCGAGCGGCCCGAGTTCCAGGTGGAGGCCGCGCTGCCCGTGCGCCAAGGCTTGCGCTTCGTGCTGGGAAATCGCGAATGGCGCTACGTCCTCGCCATGGGGCTACTGAGCTGGATGCCGGTGGATATCGCCTCGGCGCTCTTTCCCTTCTTCCTGATCTACTGGATCGGCATGCCCGAAGCCGATGCCAACCTGATCCTGGGCATCATCCTCGCCAGCGCTGCCCTCTTCCTGCCGCTGGCGAGCTGGATGGCGCGCAGGCTGGAGAAAAGGACCGCGTTCCTGATCGCTACCGCCTCCTGGGCAGTGATCATGCTCGCCATCCTCCTGGTTCCGCGCGGCGCGGTGGTGCCGTCCTACATCCTGGCTGCCCTCGCCGGCATGGGCGTAGCGAGCGCGCACCTTCTCCCGACGGCCATGTCTCCAGACGTGCTGGAGGTGGATGAGCTCAAGAGCGGCAGGCGGCAAGAGGGGATCTACGCCGGCTTCTCCGTCTTTATCCGCAAGCTCTCCACGGGGCTCGTGCTGGCGCTGGTCGGTCCAATCCTCTCCTGGTCCGGCTACACGGCGGCGGCCGAGGCACAGCCGGCATCCGCGCTCACCGCCATCCGGCTGATGATCACGCTCCTGCCGGCCGCGCTCCTGGTAGCCGCCTGTGTCGTCGCCTGGTCGTATCCTCTCACCCGCGCCCGCCATGCTGAGATTTCGCGCGAGTTGGCAAAACGGAGAACGAGACAGGATGTGCAGGATTTGCAGGATTGACAAGATTGCGAAAGATGTGCTTCCTTGGGCCTTCTTATCAACTTGGGTCCATCGGTCAGGGTGCGCCGCACCTACCGCGACTACGTTCGGCCGGGTGTGTCTGTTCCCCCGGACGACATTGGCACCCCATAGGAAAGGTCCGGTCAATCCTGATGATCCTGTAGATCCTGTCAGCCGATGCGAGGTTTGAGAATATGGAAATCGCGACACTGAAAGAGCTGCTGCCGTTCCTGATCCCGGTGCTGATCCTGGACCTGTGCTTGATAGGCTGGGCATTGGTCGATTGGGCACGCCGGAAGCGGACTAAGGGCCCCAAGTGGGTGTGGCTGCTTGTGATCCTTTTCGTCAGCACCTTTGGACCGATCATCTACCTCGTCTTTGGGCGAGAGGAGGAGCAGGATGCGGGCGATCCAGATTGACGGCCTCGTCAAGGCCTTTGGCGATGTACGGGCGCTGGACGGGCTGTCCCTCAGCGTCGAAGCAGGCTCTGTCTTTGGCTTCTTGGGGCCCAACGGCGCCGGCAAGACAACCACCATCCGCATCCTGACCGGCCTGGCGCGCGCCGACGCCGGGCGGGCCTGGGTGGACGGCGTCGAGGTCAAAGCCGGCCGGCTGCGCACCGCCGGCCACGTGGGCTACCTGCCCCAGGACCCCTCGTTCTACCCCTGGATGACGGGGCACGAGATGCTCGACTACGTGGGCCGTGTCTTTGGCTTGCCCGCCCAGGAGCGTAGGGCGCGCGCCAAGGAGCTGTTGGATCTGACGGGCATGACCAAGGCCGCGCGGCGGCGCATCGGCGGCTACTCCGGCGGGATGCGCCACCGGCTGGGCATCGCCCAGGCGATGATGAACCGGCCGGCCGTTCTCCTGCTCGACGAACCGGTCAGCTCTCTCGACCCCGTCGGCCGGAAAGATCTGCTCGAGCTGATCGACCGCCTGCGCGGCCGGTGCACCGTGCTCATGTCCACCCACATCCTGGCCGACGTCGAGCGCGTCTGCGACACCGTGGGCATCATCAACCAGGGCAAGCTCGTGATTCAGGCCCCCCAGCAGGAGCTGCTGGAGCGCTACGCCGCCCCCGTTTTCCTGGTCGAGGCCGAAGCCGCGTGTGTGCCAGCGCTCCACGCCTGGGCCGAAGGGCTGCGATCGGCCCCGTGGGTCTCCTCGGTGGCTCTGCAGGCACAGTCGGCGCGCATCCTGGTCCGGGACCTGGACACGGCCAAGCGCGAGCTGGCCCCCTCTGCCGTCCGAGCGGGCGTGATTTACACCCGGTATGAGCTGGGCGTGCCCTCGCTCGAAGAGGTCTTTATGCAGCTGGTGAGCGAAGGAGGCGAATGACATGATCTTCTGGACTGCCCTTCGCAAGGAGCTTCTCGAGCAGTGGCGCACGCACCGGCTGCTCATCGTACTTGTGGTCCTTCTTCTGTTCGGGATGGCGTCGCCTCTCCTCGCCAAGTACACCCCCGAGCTGCTCAAGATGGCCATTCCCGCCGACCAGGTTGAGGGGCTGCTGGGCCTGATCCCCACGCCGACCGCCGGAGACGCCGCCGATCAGTACGTCAAGAACAGCGTCCAGTTCGGCGTCCTGCTGGCTCTGCTGATGGCAATGGGGACGGTGGCCGTGGAGAAGGACAAAGGGACGGCGGCGCTGATGCTGGTCAAGCCGCTTCCCCGTTGGGTCTTCCTGCTCGCCAAGTTCGCTGCCCTCGGCATCACCTTCGCCGCGGGTACCCTCCTGGCAGGGTTGGCCTCCTACCTCTACACGGTGCTGCTCTTTGGCACGGTCAGCGCCTCGGCTTGGCTGGCCATGAATGCCCTGATTCTACTGTGCCTCCTGGTCTACTTGGCATTGACCCTCCTGTGCAGCACGCTCACCCGCTCGCAGGTTGTGGCAGCCGGCCTTGCCTTCGGCGCACTGATCCTGCTCGCCCTTGCCAGTGCGCTGCCCAAGGTGGGCAGCTATGTGCCCACCCACCTCGCCAACTGGGGCGCCTCCCTGGTCCGGGGCACGGGTACGACGGCCTGGCCGGCGGTGTGGGTGAGCCTGGGGCTGATCGTGGCCTCGCTGGTCGCCGCGTGGGTGGTGCTTGAGAAGCAGGAGTTGTAGAGACCAAAGCACAGAAAGGGTTCAGGCAGCGAATCGTCCGTGAGCTCAGCCGTCCCGGTGTTTCAATGATTCGACCGAAAGGAGACCATGAACAGAACACGTAGAGTAACCCGACTCATCGACCCTCAGCCCGTGCTGGAGGGTGCCGGCGTTCGCCTCAAACGATCCATTGCCACCCGCACTCTCGACTACCTGGACCCCTTCCTGCTGCTCGACCACTTTGGCTCGGACAATCCGGAGGACTACCTGGCCGGCTTTCCCATGCACCCCCACCGGGGCATCGAGACCGTGACCTACATGCTGGCTGGCAGGGTGTTTCACCGGGACAGCCTGGGAAACTCCGGCAGCATCCAGGCAGGGGATCTGCAGTGGATGACCGCCGGCGGCGGGATCATGCACGAGGAGATGCCGCAGCCAGTCCAGGGCAAGATGTACGGCTTCCAGCTCTGGGTGAACCTGCCGGCCCGCCATAAGATGATGCGGCCGCGCTACCAGGAAGTCGCCTCCGCTGAAGTCCCCGAGGTGGTCCGGCCGGATGGCACTCGCATCCGCGTGATCGCCGGGGTCGTCGACGGCGTGCCCGGCGCGGTGCGCGACATCGTAGCCGATCCGACCTACCTGGACGTCACCCTTCCTCCGGGGAGCACCTTCGCGCAGCCGGTCACGGACGGACACAGTGCCTTTGCCTACGTCTTTGAGGGACAGGGAGCCTTTGGCGAGGCACCGGGTGAGGAGGTGCGCAGCACCCGCCTGGCCATCCTCGAAGGCGGCGACTTGGTCGAGGTGCGCACGGGGGAACAGCCGGCGCGCTTTCTGCTCATCTCGGGCAAACCCCTCGGCGAGCCGATTGCCCGCTACGGTCCGTTTGTTATGACGACCAGGGATGAGATCGAAGAGGCGCTTCGCGACCTTCGCAACGGCACATTCGTGCGCTAGCCACAGCGGCCGGCGGCAGGGCTCTCCCTGCCGCCGGCCTTTCGCTCGGGCAAGACCTGGAGGAACCCATCGCTATCCCACACCCCACAGAAGAGCAGCCGGTCGATTACAGCCGCAAGTGGTACGCCCTGGCGGCCGTCTCCATGGGCATCTTCCTGTCGACGATCGACGGAAGTATCGTGAACGTCGCTCTGCCGACCTTGGTTGCCGATCTTCACGCCGAGTTCAGCACCGTCGAGTGGGTGGTGCTCGCCTACCTCCTGACCCTGGCGACCCTCCTCCTGAGTATCGGACGCCTAGGCGACATGATCGGCAAGAAGCCCATCTATGTCACCGGCTTCGCCATCTTTACGCTCGGGTCGGTGCTGTGCGGCCTGGCGCCGACCGTCTATTGGCTGATCGGCTTCCGCGTGCTGCAGGCCATCGGCGGCGCCATGATCCTGGCGCTCGGGATGGCGATCGTCACCGAGTCGTTCCCCCCGAACGAGCGGGGCCGGGCACTGGGGCTTACGGGCACCATGGTCTCCGTCGGCGTTGTCGTCGGCCCGACACTCGGCGGGCTGCTGATCGGCGCGCTCTCGTGGCACTGGATCTTTTTTGTCAACCTGCCGGTGGGCATCATCGGGACGCTGATGGCACAGCGCTTCCTGCCGGCCTCCCGGCCCAAGGGGCACCAGCGCTTTGACCCACTGGGGGCCGGCGCGCTCTTTGCCGGCCTGCTCGCGCTGCTGGCAGGGCTCACCACGGGCGGGGACCGAGGGTTTGGCAGCACGACAGTCCTGCTTCTGCTCGCGGCCGCAGCCCTGCTGCTCACTCTCTTCGCCTTGATCGAACGGCGCGTGAGCCAACCTATCATCGACATGGCCCTCTTTCGCAACAAGCTCTTTACCGTCAACCTGGTCTCGGGACTCACGACTTTTGTCTGCATGAGCGGCACGATCATCCTGATTCCCTTCTTCCTGCAGGGCGTCCTGGGCTACAGCGCGCAGCGCACCGGGCTGCTCATGGCCACGGTACCGGCAGCGATGGGGTTTGTGGCGCCGGTCTCGGGTGCTCTCTCCGACCGGCTGGGCCCCAGGCCAATCACGGTCGTCGGGTTGGCGAGCATGGTATTTGGGTTCTACGCCATGACGACCATCCATACCCAGATGGACACCATGGGCTACATCCTGCGCTTCCTACCGGTCGGGCTGGGGATGGGCATCTTCCAATCTCCCAACAACAGTGCCATCATGGGGTCCGTCCCGCGCGCTCGATTGGGCGTCGCTTCGGGGCTCTTGACGATGACACGCACGCTGGGCCAGACCACAGGCATCGCGGTGATGGGCGCGATCTGGTCAAGCCGTGTGTTCTTTCACGGTGGGGGAGTGCTGCCCGAAGGGGCGACCTCTGCGCCGGCCTCGGCGCAGGTAGCCGGCCTGCACGACACTTTTTCCCTCATGATCGGGCTGCTGGCTGCGGGCCTGGCGCTGAGCATCTGGGGGTTGGTGCAGGAACGGCGGGCCAAATCACCGAAGGGGCTGCACGTGCCTGAGCCGCGCTGAACGGCGAACGGGATGGAAGGCAGATCCGCTCCAGGCAGCCGCTGCCAGATCCATGGGGGCACCGTTCCGCCGAGAGGCGAGGCGGGCCGGCCTGTCTTCTTGCCGGCCCGCGCTACCGCCTGAGGTGGAATGGCACGTCGATGATTGCCCGCTGGTAGCCAAAGCGCCGCCGGCGGTAGAGGAGCGCCGCCCGGATCTGCCAGGTGGTCTGGTTGTGCAGCAGCGCCTGCCAACGGTGGGCCGGCACGAACTCGGGCAGGATGACCGTTGCCTGGCGCCCGTCGTTGTGCTCCTGGTCGGTCTCGTCCAGGAAAGCCAACAGAGGCCCGATGATCGACCGGAAAGGCGAAGGGCGGACGGCCAGCGGTACATCGGGCCACCAATCTTCCCAACGCTCCCGCATGCGGTCCCCCGCCCCCGGCTCCAGCTCGATGTAAAGCGCCGTCACATCGTCCGAGATGGAGCGGGCGTACGCAATGGCATCCACCATGCCCCGGTGCACACCGGAAATGGGCACAACCACCCGCGGCCGGGGAGGTGGTTTGAGCGACGGGGGCAGGCCGGCCATCGAGAGTTGATCGGTGACGCCGCGGTAGTGAGCACGGACCTGCAGGAAGCCGAGGACCAGCAGGGGGATCAGTCCGAGGCTGATCCACGCCCCTTCCGTGAACTTGGTGATGCCGATGATGGTGACCGCACCACCTGTCGCCAGCATTCCCAGGGCGTTGATTGCCGCCTTGAGCCACCAACCCCTGCCCCTGGCCCGCACCCAGTGGCGAACCATGCCGGCCTGAGACAGGGTGAAAGCAAGGAACACTCCGACGGCAAACAGCGGGACGAGTGCGTGGCTCTCACCTCCGAAGAGGACAATGAGCGCCCCTGTGGCCAGGGCAAGCAGGACAATGCCGTTGTTGAACACGAGCCTGTCGCCAAGGCTGGTGAGCTGGCGTGGAACAAAGCCATCGGTGGCGAGGATGGCCGCCAGGCGAGGAAAGCCCGCGAAACTGGTGTTTGCAGCGACGGCCAGAACCAGCATCGTGCTGGCCTGGATCAGAACGTAGAGATGGCCGTGTCCCAAGAGGCGGCCCGCCAGCGCCGATAGGATCGTCTCCTGCGCGCCGGCCGTCACGCCGAACGCCGAGGTCAGGCCGATGCTGCCGACGAACAGGACCGCCATCAGCAGCGCCATCACCAGGAGAGTGCGCCCGGCGTTGTGCGCTTCTGGGGGATGGAAGGAGGGCACTCCGTTGCTGATCGCCTCAATACCGGTCAGGGCCGTGCAGCCTGCCGAAAACGTCCTGAGCAGCAGGAACAGCGTCAGCGGTTGCGAGGTGGGCAGCGCCGTGGCGCCCGGGCCGGCAGGCCCGTCCATGATCAGCCGGGCCAGCCCATACGCAAGCATCGGCAGGTATACCAGCAAGAAGAGATAGACCGGAATCGCCATCACCGTTCCCGTCTCGCGCAGCCCTCGGAGATTGAGGAGGGTGATGACCGCCAGGATGGCCAGGGCAACGGGTACGCGATGCGGCCACAGCTCCGGGAAAGCGGACGCGATGGCTTCCACTCCGGCGGTCAGGCTGACAGCCGCGGTCAGGAGGTAGCCCACCAGCAGCGCCGCTGCCGCAACCAGGCCTGCCGCGCGTCCCAAGTTGGTCTTGGCCACCGAATAGGAGCCACCGCCTGAAGGGTAGGCGTGGAGGGTCTGGAAGTAGGAGAGAGCCACGATGACCAGCAGCCCGGTAATGGCCAGTCCGATGGGAAAGGAAAGCGCGAGCGCTGCGCTGCCAGCCACGACCAAACCGAGGTAGATCTCCTGATTGGCGTAGGCGATGGAGGACAGCGCGTCCGGAGAGAAAGCGGCAAGCGCGCGTACCTTGTTCAGCCTCCTCTCAGAGGCCTGGTAGGTGGGCAGGGGAGAGCCCAGGAGAAACTGCCTCAGCCGGTTGGCCATGACCAGTCGCTGCCCTGGTGCTGAGTCAAGCCCGGCGCGCTTCGGCGGTACCCGGGGAGAGGATGCGCGTCTGCACTCCCTCGGAGGCGAGCCAGGCCAGGCTTTGCTCAACCTGGTCAGCATCGCCGTGCAGCATCACGATCAAGTACCCCCCTCGTGCCGAGACTTGCGCCTCGAGAATGTTGGCGACCAGGTCGAATTGGCGGATCAAGTCGTGGATCAAAGGCCGGTTGAGCAGTGAGCCTGGATAGTCCAACTGCACGGTCGTAGCGACAGGCACGATCCCTCCAGCGCTGTTCGTCTGCCGGCTGCACCCAGCCAGAAGCGCACATGGGATACCGAGCGCATTCTAGCACTGCGGCCGAGCCATGTCAAAAGGGAAAGTGCCGTGGCTTGCCCAGCCCGCCAGATCGGTTGGTCCCGCACTGCCCGTATGGTATCATGCTCTCCACAAAGACGGGGTGAGAAGCCATGAGGCGGACGGTGCAGCGAGAAGGCGATGGGGCGTTGGCCCGGGAGGTCAGGGAAGGCTTCCTGCCGGGACTTGTGCTCAGCCGCCATTTCTACTGGGAGGCCGTCCGTCCTCTCCTGGACCTGCACTTCCCTGGAGTCCCCCATGCCGCCGCTCTCATCGGTCCGGGCAGCGAAGTGCTTGGCTTCGACACCGAGCTCTCGATGGATCACGATTGGTTCCCCCGTGTGCAGCTCTACCTGCGGCAGCAGGAATCCGGCCTGGAAGCCGGCATTCACGAGGTACTCGCCAAAGGCCTGCCGCACCGCTTCCTCGGGCTTCCCGTCGACGCGGTCCCCTACGCTCCCGAGCCGGAGACGCGGATCATGGCTGAGCGCGACGGAGAGCCCGTCCGGCACGGCGTGGTCGCGCTGACGGTACGCGCCGCCAGCCGGCAATGGCTGGCCTGGGAGCCTGACCGAGACCCGGAGCCGGCCGACTGGCTCACATTTCCCTCGCAGGTGCTGCGCTCGGTGACCGACGGCGCGGTCCACCACGACGGGGTGGGAGAGCTAACGGCCTTCCGCAGCCGCTTGGCGTGGTACCCGCACGATGTGTGGCTCTACTTGCTGGCTGCGGGCTGGAGGCGCATCGCACAGGAGGAGCATCTGATGCCGCGTGCCGGGCACGCCGGCGACGAACCAGGCTCGTCCATCATAGCCTCGCGGTTGGTGCGGGACTGCATGAGCCTTTGCTTCTTGATGGAGCGGTGCTATGCGCCCTATCCAAAGTGGTTTGGCACGGCCTTTCGGAAGCTCTCGTGTGCGGGCGATCTATCGCCGGTTCTGTGGCGGGCGCTGCAGGCACCCGCCTGGCAGGCACGAGAGGTGGCGCTCTGCGAGGCCTATGAGTGCCTCGCGCGGCTGCACAACCGGATGGCCCTCACCGAACCGTTGCCCGAGACTGTCTCTGCCTTCTACTCCCGCCCCTTCCAGGTCATCCACGGAGATCGGTTCGCGCAGGCCCTCCTGGGGCAGATCACGGACCCCGCCGTGCGGCAGATCGCGGAGCGCGGCCTGATCGGGAGTGTCGACCAGCTCAGCGACAGCAGTGACGTCCGATCGCATGGCTCCTGGCGCCCAAGACTGAAGGGACTCTATGCCGGCGATTGCGCGGAGCTCGGTGCAGAGGAGTAAGCACACCGATGAGCGAGCAAGCACAACACCGGTTCGAAGTGGTGGTCGAAGAGGGCGTCCCCCGCGGGGGCCTGTACGAGCTGGAACAGACGACTTACTACCTTGTGATCGACCGGCACACCGGCCACACTGTCCTGATTTTCGAGGGCAAGCTCGAAGCAAGCCTCTCGACCGAGACGGGGATGTGGGAGGGCTTTCATCTGTCGGGCGTGCGTGAGGTCGGTATCGCAGAAGACGGGCGATCGGCGCTCGTCCGGTATGGCGACGGCCGGGAGGAGAGGGTACCACTCCCCGGCTAGCTGCCGGCATAGAACTGGGCGGATCCGAGCCTACCTGCCCGCATCCGCCCAGCCCTGAAGCCTACTTGGCCGCTGCGGCCTCCTCGGCAAACGCTTCGGCCATCGCCTGGTAGCGAGCCGCGCTCGCCCCAGCAGCCGCTTCATAGCGGGACAGATAGGCCTCTCCCAGCGCTGTCCACCGCGCCGAGGAAGCCTCGGTCCCAGCCGCGACTCTTGACCGGTATGCCTCGCCCAACGCACTCCACCGTGCAGCATCCACCGCGGCCACGGCTGCGCAGTCGCGAGAGTAGTGCCCGCCTATCGCCGCCCACCGAGCCGTGCTGGCCTCCTCTCCTGCCGCAACCCCCGTCCCCACTGCCGGCTGGGCGCCCACCAACAGCAGGTAGACGCTCGCCACTGCCAGCGCCACTACCACCAGGCCCAGCACTACCAACACCACTCGCCTTGGCGCCCGTGTCCCGCCCTTGCCTCCGGTCCACACCATACTCGCCGCATTTGCCTTGTGAGTCATTTTGTCCTCCCTTTCTTTCGCTTCTTGCTGGCTGACGACCAGCGTTCCTCCCTACTCTCGATTTCGTCTTTGCGCCCTCACTTTACCAAGGCTCCGTTGCAGAACCGTCCCAGAAACCGTTGCAGTTCGCCTGGCACGCACGAATCTCGTTGACTTCTCGGCCGCTTTCGGGTATACTCGTCACTAGGGAGGTGTCGAGGTGCCCCGCCTGGCCGTCTTTCTCCTGGGTCCGCCCCGCGTCGAGATCGACGAGGCCGTCCTCCAGCTGGACAGGCGCAAGGCGCTCGCCCTGCTTGCCTTCCTCGCCGTCACCGCCCAGAGCCACCGCCGTGATTCCCTGGTCAACCTGCTCTGGCCCGATCTTGACGCCACCCGCGGACACGCCGCCCTCCGCCGAACCTTGCATGCCCTGGGTACCACCCTCGGAGCAGCCTGGCTGGATGCCAACCGTGACGAAATCGCCCTCAACCCCACCCCGCACCTCTCTCCAGGGCATTCCCTCTGGGTAGACGTGGTGGAGTTCCGCCGCCTCCTGGGCGCCTGCGCAGGCCACGGGCACCCACCAACGCACGTATGTCCCCTCTGCTTTGCCCCCCTGGCCGAGGCGGTCGCGCTGGCGCGCGGCGAGTTCCTCAGCGGCTTCGGCCCGAAAGACAGCTTCAACTTTGACGATTGGCAGCTCTTCCAGGCTGAGGCCCTGCGCCGCGAGCTTGTCGAGGCGCTGGATGGGCTGGTCCACTGGCACAGCACGCAGCGCGAGTTCGAGCCCGCCCTCGCCTACGCCAGGCGGCGCCTGGCCCTCGATCCGCTCGACGAACAGGCACATCAGCAGCTCATGCGCCTCTACACCTGGTCCGGCCGCCGCTCCGCCGCACTGCACCAGTTCGATGAGTGCGTGGAGGTCCTGAGAGACCAGTTGGGTGTGCCCCCACAGGAGGACACCCGGCGGCTCCACGACGAGCTCCAGGCCGGGCGCCCTCCGCCGCTCCCCCAGGCAGCCGAAGCGGCCTCCGGGCATCTCGGTTTTCTCCCGCCAGACCGAGGTGCCGAGCGCCCAGTCTTTGTCGCCCGTGAGCGCGAGATGGCTCAGCTGGATGGGTTCCTGGGCCTGGCACTGGCCGGGCAGGGACGCGTCGTCTTCGTGACCGGCGAGGCCGGCAGCGGCAAGACAGCCCTCATCCAGGAGTTCTCCAGCCGCGCCCAGGCTGCCCACCCCGACCTGGTCATCGCTCGCGGGGACTGCAATGCCTACACGGGCATCGGTGACCCATACCTCCCCTTCAGAGAAATCCTTGCACTCATGATGGGAGATACCGAGTCACGATGGGCAGCGGGGGCCATAGGCAGAGAGCAGGTGCGCCGCGTGTGGCGTGCACTCCCGCTCACCGTGAAGGCGCTCCTGGAGGCTGGCCCAGACCTCGTTGATACCTTTGTCTCGCGTGAGTCCGCCATCGAGCGCGCCACAGCCCTGCTGCCAAGCGGGGCAGGTTGGCTCACTCGCCTGCGCGAGCAAACCGGGCGCAGGCCGACTGCGCCCGGCATGCCCGGCCCGCAGCAGAGCGACGTGTTCGAGCAGTACACCAGGGTCCTGGAGGTTCTCGCCCGCCAGGTCCCACTGGTGCTGGTACTGGACGATCTGCAGTGGGCAGACCTTGGCTCCGTGAGCATGCTCTTCCATGTGGGGCGCCACCTGGCGGGCAAGAGGATCCTCATTCTCGGCGCCTACCGCCCAGAGGAAGTGACAGGCGGGAGGGATGGGGAGCGGCATCCCCTGGAGGCAGTGGCCAACGAGTTCCAGCGTGATTTTGGTGAGATTGGCGTGAGCCTTGAGCAAGCTGATAGCCGGGACTTTGTGGAAGCCTACCTGGACAGCGAACCAAACCGGCTAGGGGCTGCGTTCCGGGAAATGCTCTACCGGCAGACACGCGGTCATCCCCTCTTCACGATCGAGCTGCTGCGGGGCCTGCAGGAGAGAGGAGGCCTGGTCCAAGATCAAGCAGGCAAATGGGCTGAGGGGGCCGATCTGGACTGGAGGGCGCTTCCGGCACGGGTGGAGGCGGCCATCAGGGAACGCATCAGCCGGCTGGCTGAACCGCTTCGGACTACACTCCAGGTAGCCAGCGTCGAGGGAGAGGTTTTCACCGCCGAAGTAGTAAGCCGTGTTTTGGGAGCAGATGAGAGGAGCATAGTGCAACGCCTCAGCGGCGAACTCGACCGGAGGCATCGCCTGATCCGTGCACAGGCTATCGAACGCCTGGAGTGGCGGCGAGTGTCGCGCTACCGATTCACGAACTATCTATTCCAGAAGTACCTGTACGACAGCCTGGACACGGTGGAGAGGGCCTATCTCCACGAGGACGTGGGGAACACGCTCGAAGAGCTCTATGGGGACAAGTGCGGCGAGATCGCCGTGCAGCTGGCCTGGCACTTTGAGGAGGCCGGCATACCTGAGAAGGCAATTGGATACCTTCACCAGGCCGGCGACAGGGCCGTGAGGCTGTCGGCATACCCAGAGGGACGGGCTCACCTCTCGAGGGGCCTTGAGCTGCTCATGAACATGCCGGATTCCCCCAAGCGCGCTCAGCAGGAGCTTGCGCTGCAGGTCTCCATGGGCATGGCCTGGATGGGAGACATCCCGGGCCCGGAGTGGAAGAACGCCTACTCCCGGGCGCGCGAGCTGTGCCGCCAGATGGGGAAGACGTCGGAGCTATGCCGAGTAGTGGGCGAGTTGAGCATCTTTCATTATGTGCGTGCGGAGTATCACAAGGCACGTGAGATGGCAGAAGAGGCCCTCAGCCTCGCGGAGCAGGCCGGAGACCCGCTGGCCGTGGCGGTGAGCCACTGGCACCTGGGGTACAGCCTTTTCGGCCTTGGAGAGTACGCCGCAGCCCGTGCCCATCTCGGACAGACGATCGCAGCCTATGAGCCCGACCAGCATCAGATCCTGGTGCACCTGCGCGGCTCTGACACGGGCGTGAGTGCCCTGGCATACGATGCGTGCTGCCTGTGGTGTCTTGGTTTTCCCGAACAGGCATCGAGGCGAAGCCAGGAAGCGCTCGCTCTCGCGCGAGCGCTGGACCATGCCTTCACTCTGGCCGACGTCCTTTGCTTTGGGGGCTGCCTCTTCAACAGGATGCGCCGAGACGCCCGGGCTCTTCGTGGCGCTGCAGAAGAGCTAATTCGGCTGTCGACCGGGATGGGTTTCTCATCCTTCGGGGGGACGGGCACCTGTTACTGGGGCAGCGCAGAAGCTCTCATGGGGCGCACCCAGGAGGGGATCACGCTCATACGGGAGGGCCTATCCATCAGGCAGTCCATCGGTGCGCGCTGTCATCACTCGGGGATACTTGGCGCCCTGGCAGAGTCGCAGATCGCGTCAGCCCAGATGGCCGAGGGCATGGCAACTCTGACGGAGGCCCTCGCCATGGTGGTCGAGACAGGTGAGCATCACTGGGAGGCCGAGCTCTGGCGAGTGCGCTCTCAGCTGCTGCTCGGACTCGGGGATGAGCAGAGAGCAGAAACCAGCCTCCAAACGGCCATCGAGATCTCTCGCCGGCAGGGCGCCAGGTCGTGGGAGCTGCGGGCGGCAACGAGTTTGGCAAGGCTCTGGCTGGCACAAGGAAGGGTCGACGAGGCGAGCTATCTGCTTGCCGGAATCTACGGCTGGTTCACCGAGGGCTTTGACACGCCTGACCTGGTGGAAGCAAGAGCGCTACTTCTCGAGCTGGAGCAGAGATGAACCGGGGCGAGCATTAGCGCAGTCCCGGCGTGGGCGCCTCGGCCGGTACGCCCTCACCCCTCGACGATTTGACACACCCCAGGTCCCTCCGTATACTTTGCCGGCTATTATTCAGCCGACTAACGACTTGCCCACCTCGGAGTGAGGACACATGGAGCAGCAAACAGAATCGCTGGATCTTCTCTTCGCCCAAATCTGCCGCCTCAAACACTCACGCGTCCGGACTTTGCTGGAAGCGCTCGGCCTGTATGAGGGCCAGCCCGCACTCCTGCGCAGCCTGTGGGAGGAGGAGGGTCTGACCCACACGGAGCTGGCCCGCCGCCTTCACGTCCGCCCGGCAACCGTGACCAAGATGATCCAGCGGATGGAGAGGAGCGGGTTCGTCGAGCGCAGGCCCGATCCAGCAGACCAGCGACTTTCGCGCGTCTACCTGACGAGGTCGGGCTGCTCCGTCCAGGAAGCGGTGCGCCAGGTGTGGCGCACGCTGGAGAGTGAGGCGTTTTCCGGCTTTTCCGGCGAGGAGCGAGCGCAGCTTCAGAGCTTTTTCCGGCAGATTCGGGAGAACCTGCGATTGGCAAGCGCCCCCCGCTAGCACGAAACACACCCACCGATACCGGAGGACCTTTGAGATCATTTGCATTTGCCTTTCGCTGCGCACGGCGCTACGTCCGGCCGCTGGTCATTACCGTGGTGAGCATGCTCTTGCTCGTCGCGGTGCAGCTGTACGCTCCGCAGCTCGTCAAGAATATGATTGCCCGCGTCACCGATCCCACTGCCGAGGCCGGAGCAGTCGGCTACGTCGGGCAGCTGGCGCTGATCGCGCTGCTCATCTACCTTGTGCGGGGCGTGCTCAGCTTTTTCCGGAGCTACATGGCCCACGTCGCCGGCTGGAACGTCGTCGCTGACATCCGGTCGGACACCTACAAGCACCTCCAGCGCCTGTCGCTCCGCTTCTACGAGGACAAACAGACCGGGCAGCTTATGTCGCGCACGGTCAACGACTCGGAGCTGCTCGAGCAGCTGATCTCTCACGCGGTCCCCGACCTCCTGGTGAATGTCTTGATGCTGATCGGGGTGACGGCCGTCCTCCTCAGCATGAGCTGGCAGCTCACCCTGCTGAGCATGATCCCTATCCCGCTTATCGTCCTGGCGACACAGGGCATCTCCCGCTACGTGCGGCCCGCCTTCCGCCAGCGCCAGGTAGAGCTTGGGCAGCTCAACGCCGCGCTCAACGACAACCTCTCCGGCATCCGTGAGATCAAGGCATTCACCATGGAGGAGGCCGAGGCCGCCCATATCTGGGATCACATCGTCAAGTACCGCGATTCCCTCCTGCGCGCTCTCCGCTTGATGGCCACCTTCCACCCTTTCGTCGAGTTCGCCTCCTCCTTAGGCACCATCGTGCTCATCTACTTTGGCGGCCGGCTCGCCCTGAACAAAACCCTGCCGATCGCCGACCTGGTAGCCTTTTTCCTCTACCTGGAGATGCTCTACCAGCCGGTACGTGCCCTGAGCGGGGTCTGGGAAAGCGTCCAGCAGGCCCTGGCGGGTGCGGAGCGCGTCAACGAGCTTCTCGAAGAGCAGCCCGACATGGTGGAAAAGCCCGACGCCGTCCGCCTCAGCGGTCGTGCGCAGGGTGCAATCTCCTTCCGCAATGTCAATTTCCACTACGTCGAGGGCGAGACAGTGCTCGACTCCATCGATCTCGACATTGCGCCAGGCAGTGTGGTGGCTCTGGTCGGGCCGACCGGGGTAGGCAAGACGACACTCGCCAGCCTGATCCCGCGCTTCTACGACGTGTGCAGTGGCGCCATCACGCTTGACGGGCACGACGTGCGCGACCTGGCGCTCAAGAGCCTGCGCCAGCAGGTCTCGATCGTGCTCCAGGATGTCTTCCTCTTCAACGGATCTGTGCGCGACAACATCGTGTTTGGCAAGCCGGATGCGACCGAAGAGGAGATGCTCCGTGCCTCCCAGATCGCCAATGCCCACGAGTTTATCGCGCGCCTGCCTGACGGCTACGAGACCCTGATCGGTGAGCGTGGCGTCAAGCTTTCAGGCGGGCAGCGGCAGCGCCTGGCAATCGCCCGCGCCGTGCTGAAAGATGCGCCCGTCCTGATCCTGGACGAGGCAACCTCCTCGGTGGACGCCGAGACCGAGATGTTGATTCAGCAGGCGCTCGAGCGGCTGATGGTCGGCAAGACCACCTTGATCATTGCCCATCGACTATCGACCATCCGCAGCGCCGACAAAATCGTCGTCCTCGAAGGCAGCCAAGTCGTCGAGCAAGGCACCCATGAGGAGCTCCTGGCACGGCACGGGCTCTACGCCCGGCTCAACGCCGTGCAGCTTGACGACGAGCCAAAGTGGAGAACGGTCCGCGAGCAGCGGCACGAGAGGATGATGGCCTAATGGGAGGAGCTATGGAGAACACACCTGCGGCACGCTTTGACGACCTGGTACAGGAGGCCTGGGAAGCACGACTGCGCCAGGACCCGCTCTTTGCCACCTACTGCGGGGATCATCGCTACGACGACCGCCTCCCCGATGTGAGCGAAGAAAGCAACAACCGGTGGTTAGGCTACCTGCGCGATGTACGCCGGCGCCTCACTGTGATCGACGCATCGTCCCTGAGCAAGAAAGATCAGCTGAACCACCGAGTCCTTGTCCGGCTCATCGATAACGAAATCGGTGAGCTCGAGTTCCAGGCCTATCGCCTGCCCATCTCAAGAGCGGGCGGTTTTCACCTTGATCTGTGCGAGACGATGCCGCAGATCATGCCGTTCGACTCGGTCGCCGGCTACGAAAACTACCTCGCCCGATTGGCTGCCTTCCCTCGCTACGTCGGCGACCAGATCAGCGTGATGCGGGACGGACTCGCCCTCGGCTATCGCCCGCCTCGCCCAACGCTGGAGGGCCTCGGTGACACCTTGCGCCAGCAGGTCGTGATCGATCCAGACACAAGCCTGCTGTACGCACCCTTCACGCACACGCCGGTCTCGCTCAGCGGGGCAGAGAGCGGCCGGCTGGCGGCCGAAGCCCGCGCGGTGCTGATGGGACGGGTCGTGCCCGCCCTACAGGCTCTTCTGCGCTTCGTGGAGGAGGAGTACCTGCCTGCCTCCCGCGCCGATATCGGAGCCAGCGGCCTGCCTCGTGGACTTGGCTTCTACCGGCACCGGATCCACTACTTCACCTCACTTGATCTGACCGCTGAGCAGGTCCACCAGACAGGGTTGTCCGAAGTGGCGCGCATCCGGCAGGAGATGGAGGAGCTCATCGGCTCCATGGGCTTCCAGGGCGACGTCAAGGCTTTCATCGAGCTGCTGCGCAGTGATGCTCGCTTCTACGTGTCGACGCCCGGCGCCCTGCTCAAAGAGACGGCCCTTGTCCTCAAGCGGATGGACGGCGAGCTGCCGCGCCTCTTCAAGACGCTGCCGCGCACGCCCTACGGCATACGCGCCATTCCAGAGGCGAGCGCCCCGGGCAACACGGCCGCATACTACTTCCCGGCCTCCGGCGACGGTCGGACGGCCGGTTTCTATTACGTCAATACCTACGACCTCGGGAGCCGGCCTCTGTACGAGATCGAGGCCCTGTCGCTGCACGAGGCGGTGCCTGGTCACCACCTCCAGATAGCCCTCCAACAGGAGCTTGACATTCCGGCCTTCCGCCGCTTCCTCGGCTTCACCGAGTTCGTCGAGGGCTGGGCGCTCTACTCCGAGCGGCTTGGGCTGGAGGTTGGCTTCTACCAAGATCCCTACAGCAACTTTGGCCGGCTGAGCTACGAGATGTGGCGCGCCTGCCGGCTGGTGGTCGATACCGGCATGCATGCGCTCGGCTGGACTCGCCAGCAGGCCATGGATTTTATGGCGGAGAACACGTCGTCGACCCTTCTGAACATCGCCAACGAGGTCGATCGCTACATCGCCTGGCCAGGCCAGGCGCTGGCTTACAAGATCGGCGAGCTCAAGATCCGGGAGCTCCGGGCCCGCGCCGAGCACCGGCTCGGCGCCCGCTTTGACCTGCGCGAGTTCCACGACCTGGTGCTGGGCAGCGGCGCCGTGCCGCTGGACGAGCTGGAACGCATGGTGGAGGAGTGGATCGCGGCGGCATAGGCGGCTGCTTTCGCCTGCCACCTGGTGCCTGAGATGCGCAAGAGAAGCGTGGCCTGCGACACGTTTCTGCCCTGCCTGCTCCTCACCCGATGCAGCCAGCGTGTCCGCGCCAGGGTTTGACGGGACATGAGCCCAATCTCCGCGGAAACGCAGACAGGCCACGGTGTTGCGTCCCTGTTCCGGGCGCCTTGGCTGCGCCGGGCAGCCGCATTCCTCGCCGTGTACCTCATTTGGGGTTCCACCTACCTCGCCATCCGCTTTGCCATCGAGTCCATTCCCCCCTTCTTCATGGCCGCAGCGCGCAACCTGTTGGCCGGCGCGCTGCTGTGTGCGTGGGCATGGTTCCGCGGAGCGCCGCTTCCGAAGCGCATCCACTGGCGAGAGGCTGCCATCGTCGGCGGCTTTATGTTGTTGGGCGGCAACGGCGGAGTCACCTGGTCCGAGCAGAAGGTCCCCTCGGGATTGGTTGCCCTTCTCGTGGCAGCCACGCCGCTCTGGATGGTACTCCTGGGCGCTATCCTGCCGGGCGGCAGCCGCCCCAGCCGGCGGACGCTCGCCGGCGTCGCCATCGGCCTGGCCGGTGTCTGGCTCCTGGCCGGCACGGGCCGCGAAATCGGCGGCGGGCGGTTGAGCTTTTTCAGTGTGGCTGTGGTGCTGCTGGCCACCCTCTCCTGGACTGCCGGCTCGCTCTACTCCCGGCGGGCCAAGCTCCCATCCGATCCGATACTGGGAACCGGGATGGAGATGCTGACCGGGGGAGCCCTCCTCCTGCTGGCTTCGACTGTCGCCGGTGAGTGGGGTCAGATCGACCTGGCTGCCATCTCGCTACGCTCCGGCCTTGCACTGGCTTACCTGGTTGTCTTTGGCTCGATGGTAGCCTTTACGGCCTACCTCTGGCTGCTTCGGCACACAACGCCGACCCGCGCGGCAACCTATGCCTACGTCAATCCCGTGGTTGCTGTCGTGCTCGGATGGGCCCTGGCCGGCGAGCCGCTGACGGGGCAGACGCTCCTCGCAGCCGCCGTAATCCTCGGTGGGGTGGCGATGATCACGACCGCTCAGCGGTAAAGCTTCTCGTAGGTGATGTACTGCTCGTACACCCTCTGGAGGTAGATGCGCGACTGGGGGGCAGTGAGGATCTCGACAAAGAGATCGAGGTCGTCGCCGGAGGATTCGAGCCAGCGGATGGTATTGCCTGGGCCACCGTGATAGGCTGCCAGCGCCACCAAGATCTGGTCGTCAAAGCGCCCCATCTGGGCCGCAAGGTAAAACGCACAGAAACGGATACTGACCGCAGGCCGGTACAGGTCGTCGAGGCGAAAGTCCTCCATCCCCAGGCTCTTGGCGATCCCCTCTCCCGTTGCCGGCATCACCTGGCCCAGGCCCCGCGCACCTGCGTACGACTCTGCCGTCGGCTCAAAGAGGCTCTCCTGCCGGATGAGCGCCGCCAACAGAAGAGGATCGAGACTCCTGGCTTGCGCCTCGACTGACAGCAGGTCGGCGTACAGCAGGGGGTAGGCCAGGCGCTGCACCGCTTCCGGCGCGTCCTGCACCACGCCGTCCGGCCACAGGCCGACCATCCGAGAAGCACAGCGCGCGGACAGGCCGGGCAATCCCTTCTCACGAAAGTCCATGGCAAGCTGGGCCAGTGCCACGGGGTCCTTCCAGGCGGCCGCGCGGGTGCCGTCGTAGGCCGCCAGCGCCTCGCGCCGCATCCCCGCCGCCAGCAAGATGGCGCCCTGCCGGTAGTCGGTCCGGGAGGCCAGGCTCTCCGGCAGGTCGACCAGGGTCGTGCCGGTCGGCACGCTGGTCCAGCCGCGCAGCCAGGCCAGGGTCTCGGCCTCGATTTGCCCTTCATCCCAAGCCGGCGCTTCGATGGCTTCCAGCACCAGGCGGCTCCCGGTCAGGCTGGCTTGGCCACGGATTTGCTGTACCCGCAGCCCGTAGTATCCATACGGATCTGCCTCCACGAGGCTATCCCAGCTGGCCTTGGCCACGCTCTTGTTTCCCACTTTGCCCAGCCAGTAGAGGCCGGCACTGCGATACGAGGAAGTGGGATACTTGGCGACCAGCGCCTGCCAGGCCTTCTCTGCACCAGTTCCGCCCGCTGACCGGTACTGCGCCAGCCCTGCCCGCCACAGCGCTTCTGCCGAGTACTCATAGGCCGGGAAGCCGGCCTGAAGCTCCTCATAGAGGGGGGCTGCCAGGGCCAGGTCGCCATCCCGATCGCGCAGCTTGGCCGCGCTCCACAGCGCCTCTGGGGCCAGCTTGTCCGCCGGGAAGTAGGCCGCCATGTCCTGGTAGGCCTTTACGGCTGCGTCGTGCTCGCCGGCCGAGGCAAGCACATTCCCCTTCTCGAACCACGCCTCGGCGACCCACTCGCTCTTCGGGTACCCCTTGATCAGGAGGTCGAGGGTCTCCAGCGCGGCCGAATGCTGCTCCTGCGCCTCGTGCACCAGCGCCCTGTAGTAGAGAGCCTCGTCCGCCTTGGGCGCCGGCTTGGCAGCCAGGTAGCGGTCAAAGGCGCTCAGCGCGGCTCCGTAGGCATCGGGGAAGTTGGCGCCAGCATAATAGTCCACAAGCCCACGCTGGAACTCGTCCACCGGCTGTCCGGCATCCACCATGCGAATCAAGGCCAGGTAGGCGGACCCAGTGGCGGGATAGCGGCTGACGGCACGCCGGTAGCGCTCATAGGCCTCGCCCGTGCGGCCCAGGACGACCAGGGTCTCCCCGGCCATGTACTCCATCCTGGCGCGCGTGGCGTCCGTCCTCGCAATCTTCAGGACAGCCTCGTATTCTGCCAGGGCAGCCTCCCAGTCGGGAAGGGCCAAGTAGGCGGTTGCGATCGTTTCGCGGAGCGCAGCCTGCGCTGTCACATCCTTGGCCAGGACCAGTGCCTTGCGGTAGGCAGCCAGGGCTGCCTCCAGGTCGCCGCCCTCCTGGTGGCAGTCGCCGATCCACTCGTATACCATCTCGCCCAGGATAGGCTCGCCCTCCAGACACGCCTCGTAGTGCGGGATGGCTCGGGCGCACAGCCCTTGGGCGTCGTATGCCCTGGCCGCAGCCAGGTGAGCTGCGGGAAGGCGCACGTCATCCGGGTAAGCCGCTATGATCTCTTCCCACTTGGCCGCAGCTGAACCAAAGTCTCCCTGTTGGGCGTAAAGCTCTGCCAGGCGGTACGCTGCTTCGCGCGCCTCGTGGGTTGCCTGCCCCTCCTCGAGGAGCGACTCGAGACCGGCGATTGCCCCCTCGTAGTTTCCCCTGGACTGCTCGCGCACCGCCGCCTCGTAGAGGGCGCCTGGTGGGAGCGTGGGCAGGGGTGTCGGGGTCACCGTCGCCGTCGGTGTCGGAATGGGGGTGTGGTCGGCCGTCGGTGAGCTCGATGGTGTTGGGGTCAAGGTCACTGCCGCAGGACCGGCAGGTGTGCGAGGCAGCTCCGCCACGACGGTATCCTCCGGCGTCAAGGAAGCCAATGGCGCCGGCGTCGGCAGCAGTGTGCCCGCGCAGCCGATCAGCGCGGCCGACGCCGCGCAGAACACCACCAACCAGATGAATCGAGGGAATACCCGCCGGATTCGCATGCAGCCATTCTGCCCGCAAAGGGACCGTTTGTCAACCGGTCCGGCGAGCGGCGACAGCGCCACGCCTTGGTCTTGACTTGTCTCTCAGATTGTCCTATACTCCCGCGGCCTTCGCAGAGGGTCAGACCAACGATGAAGACTGCCACGCGACTCCAGGGATTTCGTCTTGCCCTGTCGATTTCTGTCTTCGGCCTGCTGGCGGTTCTCCCGACAGCGCCTTTGGCGCAGGCAGCGCCGGGCGTCAACCCCTGTCTGAAACCGGGCAACCTGATCTACAACTGCAACTTTGGGAGTATGGAAGGGTGGGGCCAATTCGTCGTGGCCGGCACGCCGGACTTTCGGCTGGCCCCCAGCGAGACATGCAACGGCCCTGGCTGCGAGGTGCCGTCTCTGTGGCTGATATCGGACGGGCAGCCCTACACGGCCGGCGTGTACCAACAGGTGTCTGTGACGCCGGGAGTAGTCTACCTGGCCGATGTCGGATGGGCGGCCGTCAACGCGTCGGACATGGAACGCCGTCTGGGGCTGGACCCGGCAGGCGGGACCAACCCGCTGGCACCCAGCGTGGTCTGGGGACCATCAGAGTCGGGCTTTGAGAAATGGCCCGATCTCACCGTATCCGCCATGGCCAGCGGTCCCACCATGACCCTGTTCATCTGGGTTGGCCATACCGTGAGCCATGGGGCCGATTCGGTCTTCTTTGATGTCCCCGGCCTGTGGCCGGACCCCAACCAGCCGACGGCGACCCCCACAGCCATCCCGCCGACGGCCACTCCTACCCGCAGGCCCCGCACTGCCACTCCTACACCCCTACCGGCCACGAGTACTCCCTCCCCCACTCCCTCTCCAACACCTACCTCCGAGCCTACATCAGCTCCCACGCCCACACAGACGCTGCCCCCAACGGCCACCGCCACCCACACTGCCTCACCGGTGCCTGCCACGCCCACACCCACGGAAGCGCCGGTTTCGGTAGCCTACACCCGGGGAAAACAAGCCTCCGGGGCTTTGGCGGAGGCCAGCTCATCCCCGACTGATCGGCCCGAGCCCGCGGCATCGGCAGCGCTCTACGTAGCCATTGCAGCCGCCGGCGGCGCACTGCTGGCGGCCGGGGCCGCATGGGTCCTGTGGAAGCGCGAGCGGAGACAGAGCGAGTAGAGGAGCCGGACATGGAGCAACCACAGAGCCTCAGAAAAGGATGGCGGGCCCTGCCACGCAACGTCTGGGCAGTGAGCCTGACCAGCTTCTTCATGGACATCTCCAGCGAGATGGTGCTGAACATCCTGCCTCTTTTCCTGGCCAACGTGCTGGGCGTGAAAACAGCCATCATCGGCGTGATCGAAGGACTGGCAGACGCGACGGCAAGCCTTCTCCAGATCGCCTCCGGCCCGCTGTCCGACCGATTCAAGACACGCAAGTGGCCGGCCGTCCTCGGATACGCCATCTCGGCGCTGGCCAAGCCCCTCTTCCTCTTTGCCGCTGCTTGGCCGACGGTTGCCGGCGCCCGTTGGGCAGACCGGGTAGGCAAGGGAATCCGCACGGCGCCACGCGATGCGCTGGTGGCCGATTCCATCGGTCCGAAAGAACGGGGCATGGCCTTTGGCTTCCACCGGGCGGCCGACACCGGGGGCGCTGTGCTGGGGCTCCTCATCGCCCTACTCATCGTCTGGCGCCTGCAGCGGTCCGCGATCGACCTCACCAGGCATACGTTCCAGATTATTGTGCTCGCCAGCCTGGTGCCCGCCCTGCTCGCCGTTCTCTCACTCGTACTGGGAGCCCGGGATGTGCCGGTCGGCGGGCAGCGGCGCGTGCCCATCCGCTTCCGTGGCCTCGGCCCCTCCTTCCTTACCTTTGTGGCCATCGTCGGCGTCTTTACCCTGGGCAACTCGTCCGACGCTTTCCTGATCCTCCGGGCGCAGGAGCGCGGCCTCAGCGTCCTGGGTGTGCTGGGCATGTTGGTCACCTTCAACCTGGTCTACAGCCTGGTGTCCGCGCCAGCCGGCTCCCTATCGGACAGGGTGGGCAGAAGGCGGCTTCTGGTCGGCGGGTGGCTCGCCTACGCCACAATCTACGCCGGCTTTGCGCTGGCCGGGCGCGCCTGGCAGGTTTGGGTCCTCTATGCGCTCTACGGCCTCTACTATGGACTGGCCTACGGCTCGGCCAAGGCGATGGTTGCCGACCTGGTGCCGGCCGAGCTGCGCGGCACAGCCTATGGCACGTACAACGCTTGCATCGGGCTGCTTGCCTTTCCGGCGTCGCTCATCGCCGGCCTTCTCTGGCAAGGCTCCGGCTCGTGGAGTGGATTTGGGCCGGCGGCACCCTTCCTGTTTGGCGCGGCCATGGCCATGATAGCCGCCCTGCTCATGATGGCCTGGACGCCAAAGAAGCCGGGGAACGGGTAGCCTGTCGCGCAGGCCAAGTCGCTTTTGCCACGGGCAGTGACCCATTTGCAGGAGAAGGGTGACTGTGTTAGCATAGCCGCCGTTAATTGAACTGGACACTCATCCAGAGGGGTGGAGGGACCGGCCCGTCGAAGCCCCGGCAACCAGTTGGGAGACCAGGTGCCAACTCCGGCAGGTGCGCGAAAGCGCAACCTGGAAGATGAGAGAGAAACGGACGATCAAGGGCTCTCATCGCGAGAGCCCTCTTTTTGTAAGAGAGAAGAATGCGAACGATTGAGTGGGGTGCCGGGGACACCGTGCGCATGATCGACCAGCGAAAGCTCCCGCTGGAGGTCGCTGTCGTCGAGTGCAAGAACTATATCGACGTGGCCCGGGCCATCCAAGATATGACCATCCGCGGTGCCCCGGCTATCGGTGCGGCAGCTGGGTTTGGACTGGCGCTGGCCGCCCGCCAGAGCCAGGCTACCGATCCTGAGGGTCTCCTCGGCGATCTCTCAGCGGCTGCCCACATCCTGGCTGCCACGCGGCCGACAGCGGTCAACCTCTCCTGGGCGCTCGAGCGGATGCTGAACAAGGCCCGCACGCTGGGCCCTCTCGCCGTGCCGGAGCTTGTGGGCAGACTCGTCGCCGAGGCACAGGCCATCGCCGATGAAGATGTGGAGATCAACCACCGGATGGGCGCGCACGGTGCAGCGCTGATCGAAGACGGCTTTCAGATCCTGACCCACTGCAATGCCGGCGCCCTCGCCACAGTGGACTATGGCACCGCCCTCGCCGTCATCCGGGCTGCCTGCGAACAGGGGAAGAAAGTCCACGTGTGGGTGGACGAGACGCGCCCGCGGCTGCAGGGCGCCTCCCTGACGGCCTGGGAGCTCATGCGCGACGGAATCCCCATGACCCTGATCGCCGACAACGCATCAGGTCACCTGATGCGGGCCGGCAGGGTCGATATCGTGCTGGTCGGCTCCGACCGCACCGCGGCCAACGGAGACGTAGCCAACAAGATTGGCACCTACAAGTTGGCCGTGGTGGCCCACGAAAACGGCATCCCCTTCTACCCGGTCGTCCCCACCTCCACCATTGACCTCGCGGTCGCAACAGGCGACGACATCCCGATCGAAGAGCGGGACCCACAAGAGGTGACCCATGTACGCGGCAGGCAGGTTGCCCCTGAGGGGGTCGAGGTCTACAACCCTGCCTTTGACGTCACACCCCACCGCTACGTCACCGGCATCATTACCGAGAACGGCATTGCCTATCCTCCGTTCGGCCAGAGCCTGCGCAGGATGGTCACCGGCCAGCCCCCTCTCCCTGAGGGAGAGGGCAGGGGTGAGGGAGTTTCATGAGCATCGTCATCACCGGCTCGGTTGCCTTCGACTACCTCATGTCGTTTCCGGGCCGCTTTCGCGATCACTTGCTGCCCGACCAGCTCGAACATGTGAGCCTCTCTTTCCTGGTCGATTCGATGCGCAAACAGCGTGGGGGCTGCGCGCCCAATATCGCCTACAGCCTCGCCCTGCTGGGTGAGCGACCGACCGTAATGGCCACTGTTGGGCCCGACTTTGGCGAGTACCGCGCCTGGCTGGAGAGCGCCGGCGTGGACACCTCGGCAACCCTGGAAGTCGAGGACGAGTTTACCTCCTCCTTCTTTGTGAACACCGACCAGGAGAACAACCAGATCGCCAGTTTCTACATCGGCGCCATGGCCCGCGCAGACAGGCTCTCCTTCCACGTTCTCGAGCCTGCCCCAGAACTCACCATCATCTCTCCGAACGCCCCAGCAGCCATGATCAAGTACGCGCGCGAGTGCCAGGAGATGGGGATCCCCTACATCTACGACCCCAGCCAACAGATCGTGCGCATGACTGGCAAGGAGCTCCTCGCAGGGGTAGGAGGAGCGCGCATGCTGATTGTGAACGACTACGAGTTCGGGCTCATCCGCAATTGTACGGGCCTGGCGGAAGGAGAGCTTCTGTCCCTGCCCCGGACCACGATCATCACCCGCGGGGCAGACGGGTCTACCATCTACGACGGTGGACACGAATACTCCATCCCGGTGGTGCCCCCCGAACGCATGGCCGAGCCGACCGGCGTCGGCGACGCCTACCGCGCAGGCGTCATCAAGGGCATGCGGCGGGGCTATCCATGGGAGGTTACCGGGCGGATCGGGGCGCTGGCCGCCACCTATGTGCTGGAGCAGTACGGCACGCAGAACCATCACTATACGCCTGGCGCCTTTGCCGAGCGCTACCGGCAGGTCTTTGGACACACACCGGAGCTGGACGACCTGGTCCGGTCAGCCTTGGGCTAGGCATGGGATGGCGCATCCGGCAGGGGACACTCCATGGTGAGCAGAGCGACATGGGCCCCTGCGCAGCGAGCCGTGTGCCTTGTGCATTCCGCTTTGAGCAGTCTACATTCTATACCTGAGGAGCAAAATCGTGACACAAGAATTCGATGTCAAGGACCTGGGCCTGGCCGAGGCCGGCCAGCGCCGAGCCGAATGGGCCGACCAGGAGATGCCCGTCCTACGCCTCATCCGTGAGCGCTTCGAGCGGGAGAAGCCGCTCACGGGCATCCGCGTCGCGGCCTGCCTGCATGTGACAACCGAGACGGTCGGCCTGATGCGTACCCTGAAAGCAGGCGGCGCGGAAATCCGTCTTTGCGCCAGCAATCCTCTCAGCACGCAGGACGACGCAGCCGCAGCCCTGGTCGACAGATACGGCGTCTCCGTCTTTGCCATCAAGGGAGAGGACCACGAGACCTACTACCGCCATATTCACCAGGCGGTCGACCACAAGCCACACCTGACGATGGACGACGGAGCAGACACGGTGGGCGTGCTGCACAAGGACCGCACCGAGCTGCTCGAGGGCATTGTCGGCGGCACCGAAGAGACCACCACCGGCGTAATCCGCCTGCGAGCGATGGCTGCTGACGGCGTCTTGCGCTACCCGATCATCGCCGTGAACGATGCCACCACCAAGCACTTTTTCGACAACCGCTACGGCACCGGGCAAAGCACCATCGACGGCATCATCCGCGCCACGAATGTGCTGCTGGCTGGCAAGACCCTGGTTGTGGGAGGCTACGGTTGGTGCAGCCGCGGTATCGCGATGCGAGCCAGGGGCATGGGCGCCATCGTGATCGTCACCGAGGTGGAACCCATCCGCGCCCTGGAAGCCGTGATGGACGGGTTCCAGGTCATGCCCATGCTGAAGGCGGCCCCCATCGGCGACATCTTTGTGACCTCCACGGGGGACAAGGACGTCGTCGATCGCCGCCACCTCGAGCTGATGAAGGACGGAGCACTGCTGGCCAACTCCGGCCACTTTAACGTCGAGATCAACATTCCGGCCCTCCGCGAGATGGCTGTGTCGGTCCATGAGCCACGCCCCTTCGTCGAGCAGTTCACACTCGCCGACGGCCGGAAGATCTCGCTGCTGGGTGAGGGCAGGCTCATCAACCTGGCTGCCGCCGAAGGACATCCATCGGCCGTCATGGACATGAGCTTTGCCAATCAAGCGCTGTGCGCCGAATACATGGTTCGCCACGCCCAGGAACTCAAGAATGCCGTCTACTCGGTTCCGCAAGCCATCGACAAGCAGATTGCAGCGCTGAAGCTTGCGGCCATGGGCATCCAGATCGACGTGCTCACCCCGCAGCAGGCGCACTACCTGACTTCGTGGCAAGAAGGGACATAGCACACAAACCGTGGAGTGATGGAGTAGACAGAGAGAGGAATATCGAACATGTCAATGACCACGACGTTCATGAGCTCGAAGCAGTTCTTTTTCACCTCCGAGTCGGTCACAGAAGGACACCCGGACAAGCTCTGCGACCAGATCTCTGATGCCGTGCTCGACGCGATTTATAAGGACGACCCGATGGCCCGAGTCGCCTGCGAGTGCTCGGCCACGACGGGCATGGTGCTGGTCTTTGGCGAGATCACAACCGACACCTACGTCGACATGAATTCGCTGGTGCGTGATGTGGTCGAGGGGATTGGCTACACGCGTGCCAAGTTCGGCTTCGACGCGGAGACCTGCGGCGTGCTGGTTTCGCTCAAGGAGCAAAGCCCGGACATCGGGCAGGGCGTCGACAAGGCACTGGAAGCCAGGCAGTGCGAGACTTCAGGAGATGCCGATTGCGAAGGCGCCGGCGACCAGGGCATGATGGTGGGGTTCGCCTGCACGGAGACGCCCGAGCTGATGCCCCTGCCCATCATGCTCGCCCACAAACTGTGCCGCCGGTTGGCGCAGGTGCGCAAGGAAGGCATCCTGCCCTACCTCCGGCCCGACGGCAAGAGCCAGGTGACGGTCGAATACGAGTACGGAAAACCCAAGCGCGTGGACACAATCGTCGTCGCGGCACAGCACTCGCCCGATGTCGGCCAGGACAAGATCCGTGAGGATGTCATCCTGCGGGTCATCAAATACGTTGTTCCGAACGGCCTGATCGATGCCCAGACCAAGATCTATGTAAACGCCACCGGCCGCTTCGTCACTGGCGGGCCCAAGGGCGACGCCGGCCTGACCGGCCGCAAGATCATCGTGGACACCTACGGCGGGATGGCCAGCCACGGCGGAGGCTGCTTTTCAGGCAAGGATCCGACCAAAGTAGACCGCTCGGGTGCCTACTACGCCCGCTACGCGGCCAAGAACCTGGTCAAGGCGGGCTTAGCCGACCGGATCGAGATCCAGGTGAGCTACGCGATCGGCATCGCCCGCCCTATGTCGCTGGCCATCGAGACCTTCGGCACAGGCAAGGTGCCCGACGACAAGATCCTCGAGCTCATCCAAAAGCACTTTGACTTCCGGCCGGCGGCGATCATCCGCCAGCTGGACCTTCGCCGCCCTATCTACCGCGCAACGGCCGCCTATGGCCACTTTGGCCGGGAAGACATCGACGCGCCGTGGGAGCGGACGGACAAGGCAGAAGCCCTGCGCCAGGATGCCGGGCTGTAGTAGCACCCCCTTGACGAGGCCCAGACTCAGGACCGGGCCTCGTCAAGGGCCTTTTCACCGGCATTGGTCGCCGGACCCGGCCGCAACCGCAGGCGGCGGCTGACTGGACAGCCCTCCCCTGCAGGTGTATAATTGCGCCAGTGCTTCGAGGGAGAGGCCCTGAAGAGGCGACGTTCTCGGCCCTAGGGCCGGGAGGCCCCGCTCCGGAATAGGTTGATCTGGCAGGCACCTCCATCAAGCCAAACAATGCGCTTGGTTCCAAGGGGTGCCTTTCTTCTTTACCATGGAGGGTGGAACTTGAGAGAACTGGAAGCCAGACAGATCACAGACACCGTCGCGCGGCTGTGCATCGAAAGCAATTACTTCCTGGGGGAGGATGTGCTCGCCTCTCTCCGCCGCTTTCGCGACATCGAGCCATCGCCGGCCGGTCGCGAAGTCCTGGACCAGATCCTGGAAAATGCCGAGGTGGCCCGCGACAGACAGGTCCCGCTGTGCCAGGACACCGGCCTGACCGTCATCTTCCTGGAATTGGGTCAGGACCTTCACATCACCGGCGCCGATCTGAACGAGGCGATAGCTGAGGGCGTGCGGCGTGGCTACATCGACGGCTACCTGCGCAAGTCGATGGTCAAGCAGCCTTTCTCCGCTCGCATCAACACGAAAGACAACACCCCGCCGGTCATTCACACGACCATCGTGCCGGGCGATCGGCTCCACATCGTGGTCGCCCCCAAGGGCGGCGGCAGCGAGAACATGAGCCAGCTGGGCATGCTCAAGCCCGCCGAGGGCCGTGATGGTGTTATCCGCTTCGTCGTCGAGGCGGTCCGCAAAGCCGGTGCAAACCCGTGCCCCCCGATCATCGTCGGCGTCGGCGTCGGTGGCTCCGCGGAGAAGGTCATCTGGCTGGCCAAGCACTCGCTCCTGCGCGAGGTAGGCAGCGTCAATCGCGACCCGGAGCTCGCCGAGTTGGAGGCCGAGCTCCTCGACCGCGTCAACCGCATTGGCATTGGCCCGCAGGGCTTGGGCGGGCTGACGACCGCGCTCGCCGTGCACGTCGAGACCTTCCCCTGCCACATTGCCAGCATGCCGGTGGCCGTCAATATCCAGTGCCACTCCGCGCGGCACAAGGAGGCCGTGTTATGAACCTGACGACTCCTTTGACAGACGAAGTCATAGAGCAGCTTCACGCGGGCGACAAGGTGAGCATTACCGGTACGATCTACGTCGGGCGGGACTCGGCACACAAGCGCATGGTCGCAGCCCTCGATGCCGGGCAGCCCTTGCCCTTTGACCCCCAGGGCCAGGTCATCTACTACATGGGCCCCTCCCCAGCCAAGCCGGGTGACCCCATCGGCTCGGCGGGCCCCACCACGAGCGGGCGGATGGATGCCTATACGCCGCGCATGCTGGAAGCCGGCCTCAAGGGGATGGTCGGCAAAGGAAACCGCACCCAGGCTGTGCGCGACGCGATCCGCAAGTACAAGGCCATCTACCTGGCCGCCACCGGCGGGGCAGGCGCACTCATCGCCAAGTCGATTCAAAAGTCCGAGACTGTCGCCTACCCTGAGCTCGGGGCTGAGGCGCTGCTGCGCCTCGAGGTCGTCGACTTCCCGGCCATCGTCGTCAACGACATCTACGGAGGCGACGCCTACGAGGACGGCGTCAAGGCATACAACCGCGAGTGACGCTATTCAGACCAGGGTCCGATGAGCCTTGACCTGCATGGAGAAGCAATATGCGAGTTCGACTGACAGCTGAATCGGTCCATAGTGAGCTGGTGCGACGTATCGAGGAGTACAGCGGCCAGGACCTGATGGCCTGCTACCAATGCGGCAAGTGCGCAGCTGGCTGCCCGGTGGCATTCGCCATGGATATGCTGCCCAGCCAGGTGATCCGCTACGCTCAGCTCGGGCTGGTCGACAAGCTCATGGAGAGCAAGACCATTTGGCTCTGCGCTGCCTGCCAGACCTGCTACTCTCGCTGCCCGAAGGGCATCGACCTGAGCCGCATCATGGAGGCACTGCGCGAGATCGTCATGTTCGAGCAAGGCAGCCACATCAACTACGACTCGGTCTCACCCGAGGAGATCGCCGAGTGGCCTCAGCAGGCGTTCATTAGCAGCTTTCGGAAATATGCACTCTAGCAGCCGGCCATTGGCATACGGGCAGCACGGTGGTGCAGAGCTTGCCCGTGCTGTCTTGAAGAGCGAGGTCCGATGAAAGTCTCCTATTTTCCTGGGTGTACGCTGAACACAACGGGCAAAGGCTATGACAACGCCGTGCGGGCGTCCGCTGCGGCGGTCGGCCTGGACCTGGTCGAGCTGCCCGAGTGGAATTGCTGCGGCGCCACCTTTCCGCTCATCGTGGACAACATGCTGGAGCTGGCAGCCCCGGCGCACATCCTGGTGTCTGCCCACGAGCAAGCGCCAGGCGACCACGGCGGGGTACCCCTCCTCACCACGGCCTGCACGACCTGCTACAACGTTCTCAAGCGCACGAACCACTTCATCCGGCAGCACCCCGAAGAGCGGGAGCGTATCAACGCCTTCATCGAGAAGGAGTATGCCGGTGAGGTTGAGGTCAAGGACATTTTGCACCTGCTTCGCGACGACATCGGCTTTGAGCCGATCCGCCAGAAGGTCCAGACCCCCCTCCAGGGCCTGAAAGTGGCTGCCTATTACGGCTGCATGGTCCTTCGCCCGCCGGCAGAGGTTGCGTACGACGATCCCGACAACCCACGCTCGCTCGACGACCTGATGGCAGCGCTCGGCGCAGCGCCGGTCGATTATCCGCACAAGAATGAGTGCTGTGGTGCCTACTTGGCGATCAAAGCGCCCGAGGTGACCCGCGAGATGGCATTCACGATCTTGCAGTCGGCGCGAGTCGCGGGCGCTGAGGCAGTCGTGACCAATTGCCCCCTTTGCCAGTTCAACCTGGACAGGCGCCAGCGCGAGATGACCCAGTTCCATGCAGGTTTCGCACCGCTCCCTGTCTACTACTTCAGCCAACTGATGGGACTGGCGCTGGGCCTCGACCCCAGTGCCTACGGCTGGGAGCGACACTACGTCGATGCCCGCCCCCAGCTTCGCACCCTGGGCCTGTGGAACGGGTAAACAGATGACAGATGTGACCCATCACTCTGACTCTCTCCGAGAGGGTGAGGAACAAGCACGCGTCAGCAAGCGTGTGCTGATCGTGGGCGCCGGGATTGCCGGCATCCAGGCTGCTCTGGACATCGCCAATTCGGGCTACGAGGTGGTTCTGGTCGATCGGCTCCCATCGGTCGGCGGCCACATGCACCAGCTCTCCGAGACCTTCCCCACGCTCGACTGCTCCCAGTGCATCATGACGCCGCGGACGGTCGAGGTGGGCAGGCACCAGAACATCAAGCTCTACGTCTACTCCGAGGTGGAGGAGATCCAGGGAGACGCCGGCAACTTCCACGTTCGCATCCGCCGCAAGCCCGCCTATGTCAAATGGGATCTCTGCACCGCCTGCGGCGCATGCACCGAGGCATGCCCGCAACTGATCCCGGTGCAGTTTGACCGCCGGCTCGAGATAGCCAGGACGACCAAGAGTGGCCAAGTGCGCATGTCCGGCACCGGGAAAGCGATCTACACCCTCTCTCCGCAAGCCGTCCCGAAGAAGCCGGTCATCGACACCGAGTACTGCACCTGGTTTCAGAAGGGCAAGTGCCGGCTGTGCGAAAAGGTCTGCCCAGTAAAGGCCATCGATTACGAGCAACCGGCAGCCTGGTTCGAGGAGCAGGTGGGTGCCATCATCTTGGCGACCGGCTACGAGCTATACCCGCTCGCCAAGCTGGGGGAGTATGGCGCAGGAGAGGTGCCGGACGTGATTGACGCCCTGGCAATGGAGCGCCTGCTCAGCGCCTCCGGCCCCACGGCAGGCGTCATGCGACGTCCGTCCGACGGCAAGGTGCCCAGAGAGGTGGTCTGGATTCAGTGCGCCGGCTCGCGCGATCCGGAGCTGCACATGCCCTACTGCTCCAAGATCTGCTGCATGTACAGCGCCAAGCAGGCCATGCTCTTCAAGCACAAGGTGCACGACGGGCAGGCGTTCGTCTTCTATATCGACATCCGTTCGGCCGGCAAGCGCTACGAGGAGTTCGTTCAGCGGGCCATGGAGGAGGATAGTGTCCTCTTTGTCCGGGGAAAGGTGAGCAAAGTCTTCCGCGAAGGGGACAAGGTGCTTGTCTGGGGCGTAGACACCCTGACAGGCCTCCCGGTCGAGGTTGCAGCGGACCTGGTTGTCCTGTCCCCTGCGATGATCCCGTCAGAGGGCACGCGGCAGATGGCCGAGATGCTTGGGCTAGAGGTCGATGACTTTGGCTGGTGGACCGAGTGCGAGGGCAACCTGGCACCACTGGAGACCCGGCGGAAGGGTATCTTCCTGGCAGGCGCCGGTACAGGACCGAAAGACATCCCCGAGGCCGTCTCGCAGGGCAGCGGCGCGGCCGGCAAGGTCCTGTCGCTGTTCGCTCACTGGAACGGTGATGGCGGAGCGCCGGCCCAGCCCCAGGATGCCGGCACAGGAAGCAGCGCACAACCATGAAACGGATAGGGGTCTTTGTCTGCCACTGTGGCACCAATATCGCCGGAACTATCGACGTACCGCGCGTTGTCGAGGAAATTGCCAGATTCCCCGAGGTGGTCTACGCCGTCGACTACAAGTACATGTGCTCGGACCCCGGGCAGCAGCTCATTCGAGACCATGTCGCCGCAGATGGGTTGGACGCGGTGATCGTGGCCGCCTGCTCGCCGGCCATGCACGAGACTACCTTTCGCCGTGCCGCCGAGTCGGCCGGGCTCAATCCTTACCAGGCCGAGATTGCCAATATACGCGAGCAGTCGAGCTGGGTGCATCAGCAAGACAAGGAAGCGGCCACCAATAAGGCGGTCGAGACCATCCGCACGATTGTTGCCAAGGCCCACTACAACCGGTCTTTGATCCCATTGCACCTTCCGTTGGTCAAGCGTGGACTTGTGATTGGAGGGGGCATCGCCGGACTTCAGGCCGCGCTCGACATCGCACAGGCAGGCTACCCGGTCGTGCTCGTGGAAAGGGCCGACCAGCTGGGCGGGCGCATGGCCGAGCTGTCAGGCCTCTACCTGAACCTGGAAGGGGGCGCCGACCCACTCCGCAAAAAGATCGAGGCAGTTCTGTCTCATCCCAATATCCAGGTGCTGACCCGATCCGAAGTGATCAGCGTCGGCGGCTACGTCGGGAACTTTACTGTGCAGGTGGAAAAGCACAACGGTGTTGCGGCGCACGAGGGAGGTCCGCAGGAGCTTGGGCGCTCAGTGCCCTCATCCGCCTCATCTTCTCAGTCTTTCACCTTCGACGTGGGTGCCATCGTGGTTGCCACCGGATACGACCTGTATGACAAACGCAAGCTGGGCGAATATGGCGGCGGTCGCTATCCCGATGTGATCGATGGCCTCCAATTCGAGGCAATGCTGCGGCCTGATGGCCCTACGGGTGGGCGCATCCTGCGCCCCTCCGACGGGCAGGTGCCAAAGGAGGTAGTCTGGGTGCAGTGCGCCGGGTCGCGCGATCCGGAGCTCCACATGCCGCACTGCTCCAAGGTGTGTTGCATGTACGTCGCCAAGCAGGCAACCCTCTACAAAGAGCGTGTGCCCGACGGCCAGGCCACGGTGTTCTATATCGATATCCGCAGCCAGGGCAAGGGGTACGAGGAGTTTGTCCAGCGCGCGATGGAGAAGCATCGCGTCCTCTACGTGAGGGGCAAGGCATCCAAGGTCTTCCAGGAAAACGGCCGGGTAATGGTGTGGGGCGTGGACACCCTCACCGGCTTGCCCGTCGACGTCGAGGCAGACCTGGTTGTTCTGGCAACAGCAACGGTAGCTCGTGAAGGGGCTGTGGAGCTTGGGCAGCGGCTGCACGTGAGTGTGGATGAGCATGGCTTCTTCAGCGAGGCTCACCCGAAGCTGCGACCGGTGGAAAGCCTGACGGCCGGTGTCTTCCTGGCCGGGGCGGCGCAGTTCCCAAAGGACATTCCTGAGACCGTGGCCCAGGCCAGTGGCGCGGCGGCCAAGGTACTCGGCCTCTTTTCCCAGCGCCAGATGGTCCAGGAGCCGACCATCGCCTTCGTAGACCCCGAAACGTGCTCCGGCTGCGGCCTGTGCATCCCGAGCTGCCCGTATGGCGCGCGGTCGATGCACGAATGGCAACACATCGCCATCGTGAACACGGCCCTCTGCCAAGGGTGCGGGGCATGCACCATGATCTGCCCCAACAAGGCATGCAAGCTGCGAAACCTGGCGCCCATCCAGGTGCTATCCATGATGGAGGCCTACCTGTGAGCCAGCAGATGATCGAGCCAGAAGGTGGTTTCTTGGAGCGGGTCAGCGCGCTCAGCCACCAAAAGATCTCCGCCTGCTACTACTGCCTCCGCTGCAGCGCCGGCTGCCCCTCCGCCTTCGCCATGGAGTTCACTCCCGCCCAGGTCCTCCGCATGGTCCAGCTCGGACAGAAAAACGCCCTCCTCAAGTCCTCCGCCATCTGGCTCTGCATCGGCTGCGAAACCTGCGGCTCCCGCTGCCCCAACCAGATCCACGCCGGCGCCGTCATGGACGCCCTCCGCCAACTCTCCGTCGCCGATGGCGTCCCTGCCGGCGAGCCAAAGATCTTCCGCCTCCACCAGTCCTTCCTCGACTCCATCAAGTGGTGGGGCCGCCTCCACGAGCTCTCCATGCTCGTCGAGTACAAGCTCCTCTCCCGCGACCTCATCGCCGACCTCGACATGGGCGCCAAGATGTTCCTCGTCGGCAAGATCCACCCACTGCCCAAGCGTATCCGCGGCATCAAAGAAGTGGACCGCTTGTACAGAAAGCAGGGGACAAGATGACGCGCCAATATGCCTTCTACCCCGGCTGCACTCTGCACTCCACGGGTGCCGAGTTCGGCGCAAGTGCCGAGCTCGTCTCCGAGTCCCTCGGCCTCGAAATGCTCGAAATCCCCGACTGGAACTGCTGCGGCGCCTCCTCCGC
>MTKX01000303.1_pt3 | contig 47685 bp, 40 predicted proteins | sample 1042771 | NCBI WGS metagenome assembly MTKX01 (sample SAMN06212183, study PRJNA360534) | anaerobic digester metagenome | biome: Wastewater treatment plant; material: sludge; isolation source: anaerobic digester fed with sludge from wastewater treatment plant | place: Denmark: WWTP Randers ...
GTCCTGTCGGGTGGCGTCCCCGTTCGGCTTCGGCTCCACCCATCCCCCCGTGGGGAACCCCTTTCGCCTCCAGGCGAACGGGGACTATCCCCCCGCCACCCGTCTTGGGATCTGGTCCTTGCCCCTAAGAGCGGGAGCCGGTTCTATAATCGCCCGAGCTCGCGGGCGGCGTCGTACATGGCCAGGACGTTCTCGGCCGGGGTGATGGCCTGGATGTTGTGGCACGGCGCCAGGATGTAGCCGCCTCCCTCGCCGAGGATGCGCAGGTTGTCCTCGACCTCGCGGCGGACCTCGTCGACCGTCCCGAAGGGCAGGGTGNNGGGATTGAGGAGGTCGATGCCGAGAGCGATCATGTCGGGCATGATGCGCCAGCAGCTGCCGTCATTGTGATGGAAGGCGACGGCCCCGGCCTGGTGGGCCAGGTCGATCATCCGCCTCATGCCGGGCAGGAGGAACTCGCGGATGTGGCGGACCGAGATCATGAGGTCGGTCTGGCCGCCCATGTCCTCGGCGATGTAGGAGATGTCGACCTGGCCGGGCACGGCTTCGTAGATGCGGACGGCGCAGTCGTAGGCCAGGCCGAAGAGCTTGTCCAGGCAGTAGTGGGCGATGTCCGGGTTCTCGACGAGGTCGACGAAGGCCTGCTCCATGCCCCGGAGCTCCTTGTAGATGAGGAAAGGCTCGGAGCCGCCGCCGCGGATGGGATGTCCGGCGGCCCGCGCGGCCTGGGCCGGGATGACGCCGAAGTCCCACCAATCGGCCGTCGGCCAGGTGTAATCCCGCTCGATCTCGGCCACGCTCTTGAATCCGGCCAGCGGGAAATGGATGCACTCGCGGTAGGCGCCCGGGCCGTAGTCGACGCTCCGGAAGCGACGGCCGAACTCGTCCCGCATCCGGGGCAGGAGCGGCCCGACGTAGTCCGGCTGGAGGCGGACCTCGTAGTCGACGCCGAGCCGGTCGAGCGTTTCGCGGCGGGTCCGGCAGCCCAGGCGCTTCCTGAGCTTGCGGTCGAACTCGGGAGTGGCCCAGTAGTCGGTCGGGACGCGGTCGGGCCTCTCGCCCGCGAACAGGGCCCGCCAGCGCTCCCGGGAGGACATCGCGTCGCGGGCCATCGGACGGCTCAGTTCNNTGTGCAGGTCCTTGTGCATGATCTTGCGGATCTCGTGGAGGCGGTCGTGGGCCGGCAGGTCGGTGAGCTTCTTGTTCATGAACTCGTCGTTCTCGGCCTGCAGCATGGCCGCGGCATAGTCGACGACGCTCGGCGGGAAGACGCCGTCGCGCTCGTAGTGCCCGCGCTTGCGGAGCAGGACCCGGCTCGATTCGACGCAGCTGGCCGGCAGGACGGGCAGGCGCTTGAGGAGCTCCTTGTCGGCGAAGATGTTGCCCTTGACGTAGAGGTCGTCGGCCAGCTCGAGCGGCCCGTACTCCTTGAACAGCGACAGGTCGCCCTTGAAGGCCCAATTGGCGGCCATGGCGATGCCGGCCAGGGTCAGGTGGATCATGGCGCTGCCGTCGGGGCTGCGGATCTCGACGGTCTGACGGCCGCCCCTCTCGTCGGCGAAGTCGGCCGTGTCGGCCGGATTGACCCGCCGGGCCAGGTGGGCGGCGCCGGTCCAGCCGAGAGGAACGCGGATGAGGGCGCTGCGGTTGAGGTCGCTCCAGCAGATCCGCGTCGGGGCCTCCTGGTTGGGGACCAGGCGGAGGTAGGCCGAGGAGACGGTGTTGCCGAAGCCGGTCAGCGAATCGGCGTATTCGCAGAGGCCGCCGATGAGCTTGCGGGCCTCGACGGTGAGCTTGCCGTCGGCGCCGCGCATGATGTTGCGGCCGTCCTTCTCGAGCTCGAGGTGGAAGTGGAGGCCGCTGCCGGCGACGCCCTCCTCGAGCTTGGGCGTGAAGGTGGCGATGGCGCCGTGGCGGAAGGCCGTGTTGCGGATGATCCAGCGGCCGAGGACGAGGCCGTCGGCGGCCTCCTCGATGGGCCGGGGAAGATATTCGATCTCGAGCTGTTCGGCCAGGCGGCCGGCGATCTCGGGGACGTCGCTGCGGACGGGGTCGATGACGCCGTTCTCGGAGTGGGCGTACTTGACGGCCCCCGTGACCCGGGCGATGTGGGCGACCATCTCGCGCAGGATGGGGCCGCTCTTGGTGAACGGGGCCGAGCCGTGGTAGCCGCGGTGGGCCTCGACGGGGAAGGACCGGTCCGGGGGATTGGTCAACAGGAAGAACTCGAGCTCGCCCATAGCGTTGAGCTGGAGGCCGGTCGTCTTGCGGAACAGCGCGGCGGCCCGGGCCAGGACGCTGTCGGGAGTGAAGGGGGCCGGGGAGCCGTCGTGGGCCAGGTAGCGGCAGACGAGATCGAGGCTGCCCTCGTCGAAGGGGTTGAGGAAGGCCGAGCGGTATTGCGGCACGACGTAGAGGTCCGACAGGGACATGTCGACCATGCCCTTGAAGAGCGACGAGCCGTCGACGCGCTCGCCCTCGGCCAGGACGGACTCGAGGTGGTAGCGGTCGGCGGCCGGCACGGTCAGCTCCTTGAGCTTGCCGTCGATAGCCAGGTAATGGAAGGTGATCCGTTCGAGCCCCTTGGCTTCGACGACCTTGAGCAGGTCGGCCCGGGTGAAGTCGGCGGCGGGCTTATCGAGCAGGATCGAGAGCGGATTGGACAGGGCGTAGCGGGGAGACTTCGTCGCCATCTCGTCACTCTCCTCGGCGGATGATGGTCCCACGAAGGGGAAAGATGTTCATTTTAGCAAAGAACATGGACAAAACAAACCGGTCAATACAGCAAGTACGGCTTGCGGAGGGCGTCGAAGGCGGCCAATCCCGGCTCGAGGCCGGCCAGGATGTCCGCGACCGGCGTCCCGGCCTCGAGGGCCCGCCGGACGGCGTCCGTGCCCATGACCTTGTCGAAGTAGTCCCCGTGGAAGGCGAACTCGGCCGGGTGGGCCTCCCGAACGGCCTTCAGGATATGCAGGACCGTGGCGATGGACCGGAAGGCCTCCCTGTCCGTGATGTGGACCTGGCAGCCGCCGCAGAGCTGGCCCTGGAACTTCGAGAAGTAGGGCGTGAACCAGGCCTCGCGGAAGGTCACTCCGGGCAGGGCCAGGGCGTTGAGCGTCCTCGTCAGCCGGGCCGCGTCGATCCAGGGGGCCCCGAACTGCTCGAACGGCCGGGTCGTGCCACGTCCCTCGGACATGTTGGTCCCCTCGATGGCCACCAGCCCGGGATAGACGACGGCGGTGTCGAGCGTCGGCATGTTGGGCGACGGAATGACCCAGGGCAGGCCCGTCCCGTCGTACCACATCCCCCGCCTCCAGCCCTCCATGGGCACGACCGTCAGCTTGACTTTAGGCTCGAGGAAGCGGTCGTTGATCATGAGGGCCAGCTCGCCGGCCGTCAGGCCGTGCCGCAGGGGGACGGGATAGAGGCCGATGAAGGAGCTGAAGGCGGGATACTCCAGGACGGGCCCCTCCATGACGGCGCCGCCGATCGGGTTCGGCCGGTCGAGGACGACGAACTCGAGGCCGGCCTCGGCCGCCGCCTGCATGGCGTAGGCCATGGTCGCCACGTACGTGTAGACCCGCGTGCCGACGTCCTGGATGTCGAAGACGAGGGCGTCGATGCCCTTGACCATGGCCGCTTCCGGCGTTTTGCCCTCCTCCCGGGTGTCGAAAGAGCGCATGTAGGCGTCGATGTCCGTCAGCATGCCCGGCGCGGGCTTCATCGACTGCCCGTAGAGACTGAAGACCGGCAGGCCGGTCGTCCCGTCGATGTAATAGGGCACGTACTCGCCGGCCTGGGCGTTGCCGCGGATGCCGTGCTCGGGCCCGTAGAGGGCGACCAAGTCGACGCCGGGCGCGGCCCGGAGGAGGTCGACGGTCGCGGCCAGGCGCGAGTCCGTCCCCGTGGGGTTGGTGATGAGGCCGATCTTCTTGCCCTCGACGAGATCGAGACGCTTCTCCAACAGCACCTCGACGCCGGGCTTGACCTTGACGGCGGTGACCGCCGCGGCCGGCGCGGGCCCGTCGCCGCCGCCGGGGCCGCGGCAGCCCGCGAGCAGGATGGCCGACACCGACAGAATGACGATCGCTGCGGACCTTGTGTTCATCGTCGCGCGTCCTTTCTCACGTCCTGCGAAGCGGCTCCAGGATAAACCCGGCGGCGCGGCCGCGTCAACCGCTTGATTCCCCAGGCTAAAAGGGCTATAAAAGACACAGCATGCGACGCAGCGGAAAGGGCCGGCCGTGGGGTGCCCTCCCCCTTCTGGCCCTGCTCCTCGCCCTTGGCCTCATCCCCCTCTCCCCCGCTCGATCTTTCCTTGCCGCCGAAACGCCGCCCGCCGCGGACGAGGTCCCCTACGCCTGGACGGGCGTCGACCGGGTGGTCGCCGTGGCCGATCTCCACGGCGATTACGACCGCTTCGTCTTCATCCTGTCCCATCCGGCGGTGGCCCTCGTCGACGCCGATCTCAACTGGACGGGCGGCCGGGCCCACCTCGTCCAGCTCGGCGACGTCATGGACCGGGGCCCGCAGGCCCGCCGCATCATCGACCTCATCCGCCGCCTGGAGGGACAGGCCGCCGCCGCCGGCGGCAAGGTCCACGTGCTCCTCGGCAACCACGAGGAGATGAACATCACGGGCATCGCCCTGGATTACCCCGGCTACGTCACCGTCGAGCAGTTCCTGTCCTTCCTGCCCGCGGACTTCCGCCTGGCCCGGGAGGAGGAGTTCCTCAAGACCCTGCCGCCCGAAGAGCGCAAGCGTCTCCAGGCCGGAGGCGCGGATGCGGCCTTCGAGGACGCCCTTTACGGCTTCTGGCAGCGGACCCTGGCCCGCCGCAATCCCGAGGCCCGCCAAGCCTACATGGAGGGCTTCGACCGCGAGGTCGGCGGCTGGCTCATGGGCCTCAACACGGTCATCAAGATCGACGACGTGGTCTACTCCCACGCCGGGATCAGCGAAGCCTACTCGCGCTGGCCTCTTCGGGAGATCAACACCGTCATGCGCAACGAGCTGGCCTTCTTCAAGGGCCTGATGCGCGATCCCCACCGCACCCGGGAGCCCTTCAAGCCCAAGATCGTCTACGAGCCGGACAGCCCGCTCTGGTTCCGCGGCCTGGCCACCATGGGCGAAACGGCCCAGGCCGAGGTCGACCGCATCCTGGCCAACCTCGGCGCCAAGGCCATGGTCGTCGGCCACAGCTTCTTCTACAACCGCCTCAAGAGCGGTTCCAGCCCGGTCGTCGAGCGGTCCGCCGTGGCCCGTTTCCAGGACAAGATCTGGATCATGGACACCGGCATCTCGGGCAGCTACGGCGGCATCCCCTCGGCCCTCATCCGCGAGGGCGGGACCTTCACGCTGTGGGGCGAGACCGAGGAGGTGGCCGCCCGCAGCGGCGTCAAGCCGGTCGCGCCCAAGCCGATGTCGGCGGAGGACGCCGAGGAGTTCCTGCGGACCGCCGCCGTCACCGGCCGGAGCGCCGGTCCCGGCGGCCGGACGGACGCCTGGCGGTTGACCCTGGAGGACCGCGGACGCGTCCACCAGGCCCTCTTCAAGTACGTCGACCGCCGGCGGCCCGATCCGCTGCCCGACAGCTACCGCTACGACCTGGCCGCCTACGCCCTCGACCGGTACCTCGACCTCGGCCTGGTCCCGCCCATCGTCGAGCGGACCGTGGCCGAGACCGCGGGCGCCCTGCAGATGTTCGTCGTCGACGCCCTGTCGGAAGAGGAGCGCCGGGCCCGCCGGCTCGCCCCGGAGGACCCCGCCTACCACGCCCGGGCCGTCGCCGACCTGCGCGTCTTCCAGGCCCTGACCTACGACGACTGCCGGAACGACAAGGACACCCTGGTCGGCGGGACCGACGGGAAGGTCTACCGGGTCGATTTCTCCGAGGCCTTCGCCCCCCGCAAGAGCTCCCCGCCGCGCTGCCCCGTGCGCCGCTGCTCGCGGGCGCTGTACCGCCGTCTCCTGGACTGGAACGACGCGGAGGTCGCCCGGCGGCTCGCCCCGTTCCTCGACCAGGCCGAGATCGACGCCCTCAACGCCCGGCGCCGCCTGGTCCTCCAGGTCCTCGCCACGCAGATCAGGGTCAACGGGGAAGCCAACGTCCTTTACTGAGAGCGCCACGGAGAGGACGCCCATGACCGACCGCCTGCCGCCCGGCTACCGGATCCTGCGCCTGTTTGCCGACATCCGCCCCGGCGAGGCCTCCAAGGCCCTCCTCCTGGCGCTCAACGTCTTCCTGCTCCTGCTGGCCTACTACATCCTGAAGCCCCTGCGTGAATCGCTCCTGCTCGTCGACAAGGACATGCCCCAGGTCAAGAGCTATCTGAGCGGCGCCCAGGCCGTCCTGTTCGTCTTCGTCATCAAGGCCTTCAGCCGCCTGGCCTCGAAGGTGCCGCGCCACGTCCTCATCACCTGGACGACCTCGTTCTTCATCTCCAACCTGGTCGTCTTCTACGCCCTCCACGCCGGCGGCCTGGCCGAGAAGCCCATGGGCATCCTGTTCTTCGTCTGGATCGGCATCTTCAACTACTTCGTCATCGCCCAGTTCTGGGGCTTCGCCAACGACCTCTACACCGAGGAGACCGGCAAGCGGACCTTCCCGCTCGTCGCCCTGGGGGCCTCCCTGGGCGGCCTCGTGGCCACCCTGCCGTTCATGAAGGGCCTCCGGGACCACCTCGGCGGGAACTGGCAGTTCAAGCTCATGCTCATCGCCGGCGTCATCCTGGGGCTGTGCATCGTCCTGGCCCGGGTCATCCACCGGCGGGACGTCCGGGCCATCCGGCGGGAGCGCGAGAAGGGTTCGCCCGGGGCCGCGGCGACGGCCCTGGTCCAGGAACGCCCGCTCGAGGCCAGCGGCGGTTTCCGCCTGGTCTTCAAGAGCCGCTATCTCCTGCTCATCGCCGTGATGATCGGCCTCTACAACTTCGTCAACGCCACCGGCGAGTTCATCATCAGCGACGTCACGGTCCGCCGGGCCATCGCCGCCGTCCCCGCGCCGGCCCCCGCGAACGACGCCGCGGTCCTGACCGGGGGCGCCGCCGAGCCCCCGCCCCCCGCGAGGACCGAGAGCAAGGAGATCCACAACGCCTTCATGGACTACCAGTTCTGGACCAACCTCATCGCCCTGGTCATCCAGCTCTTCCTGGTGTCCCGCATCTTCCGTTGGGTGGGCGTGAGCGGGGCCCTGCTCTTCCTGCCGCTCATCGCCCTGGGCGGTTACGCCCTGATCTCCTTCGGGGCCGTGTTCCTGCTCGTGCGCTGGGTCAAGGTCCTCGAGAACGGCACGGACTACTCCCTCCAGAACACGACCAAGGCCGCCCTGTTCCTGGTCACCAAGCGGGAGGAGAAGTACAAGGCCAAAGCGGCCATCGATACGTTCTTCGTCCGGGGCGGCGACACGGTGTCCGCCCTGGCCGTCCTCCTGGGCACGCAGGTCCTGGGCCTTCGCATCGAGCGCTACGCACTCATAAACGTGGCCGCCGTCGTCGCCCTCATCGCCGTGTGCCTCAAGCTCATCCCGGCTTACCGGAAGCGCCGGGCCGCGGCCGAGGCCGCCGCGGCGGCGGAGGCGGCGTCTTGAAAGCCCCGGGCCCGAGGCGTATCATCGGGACCGAGATCCCCCCGGGAAGGAGAGACCTATGACGCGTGTCGCCGTTCCGGTCCTCTTGGCGCTGGCCCTCGCGGCCGGCGCCCTGCCGCTGTCCGCCCAGTTCCTGCCCGAAGAGATCGCCGCGCGCCCGGCCCTGGAGGAATTCCTCCTGACGGCCGAGATCGTGGCTTCGGAGCCCATCGGCGAGGGCGTGACCAAGCCCTTCAAGCTGACCCTGGTCAAGGACGGCGTCACCCGCAAAGCCGCCTGGAAGAACCCGAGCGGCGAGCAACTCGGGTTCCTCGAGGGCTGGCAATACGAGTTGGCCGCCTACCGCCTGGACAAGCTGCTCGGGCTGAACATGGTCCCGCCGGCCGTCGAACGGGAGTTCCAGGGCCGGCGCGGCGCCCTCGTCCTCTGGGCCGACAACAAGTGCAGCCTGCTCGAGCTCGTCGAGGAGGGCATCGTCATCCCCCCGGAGGCCGTCGAGCGGACCGAGAAGATGAAATGGCTCATCCGGGCCTGGGACTCGCTCATCGCCAACGAGGACCGGACCCAGCAGAACATCCTCTACACCGAGGACTGGCGGACGATCGCGTTCGACCACTCGCGGGCCTTCCGCTCGACGAAAGAGTTCTGCGAGCGGCTCATGTTCGGCCGGAACGGCCTCAAGGTGTCCGCCCAGGGCGCGCCCTGGCTCTTCCGCCGCCTGCCCCGGTCCTTCGTCGACCGGCTCCGGTCCCTGACCTTCGAGGACGTCAAGGCCGCCGTCGGGCCGACCCTCAAGGACAAGGAAATCCGGGCCGTCATCGACCGCCGCCGCCTCCTGCTCGACGAGATCGGGCTCATGATCAAGGAGCAGGGCGAGGACAAGGTGCTCTATTGAGAACCCTCAGATCCCTCGTTCCCGTCGGCCTGGCTCTGGCCCTGTCGGCCGCCCTGCCGGGCTCCGGCGCGGCCCCTTCGCCCCGGCCCGTCCCCGCCGCCGGCCAATTCACGGCCGCCGAGCTGGCCCAGCGCGAGACGTGGGAGGATTTCCTGCGCACGGCCGAGGTGATCTCCTCGCGGCAGATGACCGGCCCCCAGGCCGTCACGTCGCCCTGGGTCCTGACGCTCCGGAAGGGCGACGTCACCCACCGGGCCCTGTGGAAGAACCCCGAGGGCCGCATGGGCGGGTACTGGGAGGGCTGGACCTACGAGATCGCCGCCTATCTCCTCGACAAGCACCTGGGCTTGGGCCTGGTCCCGCCGACCGTCGAGCGCGTCTTCCGCGACGAGAAGGGCTCCTGCCAATTCTGGATCGACGACAGCATGACGCTCCAGGCCCGCGACGAGAAGCGGATAAAGATGCCGCTCATCAAGGTCTTCGGCTGGAACCGGGCCACCTACCTCCAGCGGCTCTGGGACAACCTCATCGCCAACGAGGACCGGCACGCGAAACAGATCCTCATCACGCCCGACTGGCGGATGGTCCTCATCGACCACTCCCGGTCCTTCCGGACCTCGGGCCGGTTCACCAAGACCCTTCTCTACTCGGCCCGTTCCCCGGACGGGCCGAAGCTCATGAGCGAGCTGCCGCGGGCCGTGGTCGAGCGCGTTAGGGCCCTCGACCTCGAGACCGTGCGGGCCGTCGCCGGCAAGTACCTGTCCGAAGCCGAGGCCCGGGCCGTGATCGTCCGCCGCGACCTCGTCCTGCAGGAGATCGACCGCATCATCCGGGCCAACGGGGAGGACAAGGTCCTGTACTGATCAGAGGGCCTTGCGCAGGGTCAGGACGTTCCGGCCCCGGGAACGGCGGTAGGACAGGCCGTCCATGAGCGTCTTGTAGAAGTAGACCCCCAATCCGCCCGGCGTGCCGCAGCGCAGCTTGAGCCGGAGGTCGGGGTCCTTCTTGCGGACCGGATCGAACGGGGCGCCCTGGTCGCAGACCTCGATGAAGAGGTCCCCGCCGTCCCTCCAGACCCGCACGGTCATCTCGCCGGGCCGTCCTTCGGGGTAGGCGTAGAGGGCGATGTTGACGCAGATCTCGTGGAGCGAGAGCTCGATCTTGACCCGGTCCTCCTCCCCGAAGCCCAGGCCGGCGACGTAGTCGTGGATGAAGGCCCGGACGCGGGGGACCTGGCCGAGCGCGGCCGGGACCGTGATCTCCCGGACGTCCTGTCGCGTCACCTTGGCCTCCCCCGTCCCCCGTTCAGGGCTTGCGCTTGACCACGACCAGGGTCATGTCGTCCCCGGCCTCGGTGCAGCCGCTGAAGCCGAAAACATCCTCGAAGACGCGCTCCATGATCTCCCGGGCCGGGCTCGCGGCCAGGTCCCGGACCCGCCGCTCCAGGCGGCCTTCGCCGTACTCCTCCTTCTCCTCCTTGCGGCTCTCGACGATGCCGTCCGTGTAGAGGCAGACGACGTCGCCCGGGGCCAGGGCGGCCGTCCGCTGGCCGTACGCCTGGGCCGGGAACATCCCCAGCGGCAGGCCCGTGGCCTCGAGGGGCCGGACCGGGCCCTCGCGCCCGACGAGCAGGGGCGGATTGTGGCCGGCGTTGACGTAGGCCAGCTCGTGGGTCCGGCGGTCGAGGATGCCCAGGAAGAAGGTGATGAAGCAGTGGCTGTCGGAGCTGGAGTAGATGAAGTCGTTCAGCCCGGCCGTCAGTTCGCCGAGGTCGAAGCGCTCGGGGAACTTCTCGTGCAGGGCGCCCCGCAGGTTGGCCATGAGCAGGGACGCGCTGGCCCCGACGCCGGAGACATCGGCGATGATCAGGCCCAGGCGGTCGGCGTCGATGGGGATGAAGTCGTAGTAGTCGCCGCCGACATGGCGGCAGGCCCGGGCGCTGCCGGTGATGTCGTAGGGCTCGAAGGCCGGGTCCTTGCGCGGCAGGAAGCTCTTCTGGATCTCGGCGGCCAGGACCATGTCGCGGCGGATGCGGTCGGCCTCGCGCTGGATCTCGATGAGGCGGGCGTTCTCGATTTTGTTGGCGGCCAGGTTGGCCAGCAGGGTCAGGAGTCGCAGGTCGTTCTCCGTGAACTGCTCGAGCAGCGAGGCCCGGTCGCAGTAGATGAGGCCGATGATGTCGTCGTTATAGGCCAGCGGCACGCACATGGCCGAGTGGATCTGAGCCTGGACGACGCTGGCCTGGGCCTTGAGGGCGTCGTCGGCCTGGATGTCCGAGATGAGGATGGACGAACGGCGCTCCTGGGCCGTGCGGACGATGGTCTGGCTGACGAAGATGCTCTGGGCCCGCAGGGCCCCGCTCTGGACGCGGACGACCTTGGGCTCGAAGGTCCCGGTCTCGGCGTTCTTCAGCATCAGGACGGCCCGGTCCATGGGCAGGTGCTGGATGAGGACGTCCATGATGTGGTCGAAGAGCTTGTCGAGGGGCATGTGGAAGATGAGGGCCTGGCTGACCTCGCTGATGACGGCGATGATGCGCTGGTCCTGCTGGAAGCGCTCCAGGTCGAGCCCCCCGCCGGGGGTCTTCATGGCCGCCGCGGCCGCGGCCGGTTTCTTCAGCAGGTCCTTGACCTCGATGATGGTGTTGGAGCTGTGGGAGAAGGTCGTCCCCTCGACCCAGGTGACCCGGGACTCGAGGTCGCGGTCGAAGAACAGGCTGGTCGAGCCGATGAGGATCTCGTCGCCGCGGGCCAGGTCGATCTCCCCGCTGACCCGGCGTCCGTTGACGAAGGTGCCGTTCTTGCTGCCCTGGTCGACGAGGGCGTAGCCGCGCTCGGTCGGGACGACGACGGCGTGCAGCCCGGAGCTGTACTGGTCGGACAGGACGATGTCGTTGGCCGCCGACCGGCCGATCGTCACCCGGCGGGCCGACAGGGGGTAGGTCGAGGGCTCCCCTCCCTTGGGGTAGATGTACAGGTTGGCCATGGGCACTCCCTCTCCCGCCATTCTAGTCGACGCTCCGGGTCATTTCAACCTCAGGGCCCGGCGCAGGCGGTCGGCCCGCTCACCGGGCGTGAGCTCCTCGATGAGCGGCAGGAGCAGCGCCTTGAGCTCCCGGTCGAGCATGGTGTCCAGGTGCTCGAGGGCGTAGTCGGTCGACCGGGCCGTGCCGCGCTGGATGTTCTGGTAGATGCGGACGACGTCCTCGGCCGGGTGGAGGAGGGTCAGGAGGTCGAAGACGCGCTTCAGCCGCAGGCTCAGGGCCCCCTCCGACACCGCCCCGTCCGCGTCCCCGGCGAGGGCCAGGCCGCCGCAGGCCCGGACGAGATGGACGAGCTCGGGACGGACGTCCCTGGCCCGGAAGCGGACGTCGGGCCGCTCGGCCCGGAGCTTGCAGAGGGCGTCGACGAGGGCCTGCTCCATGCTTTCGTCGCGGCGGGCCAGTTCGGCCAGCAGGAGGTCGGCGGCGCGCTGAGTGCCGACGCGGGCCAGGACCTCGGGGACGGCCCGGCGGACCTCCGGCGGCAGGGCGGCGTCGCGCATGGCGGGGGCCAGGACGTCGACGGCGCCGGGACCGTAGGCGGCCAGGGCGGCCTGGGCCTCGGCCCGGGTCATGGGGCTCCCCAGCTGGGCCAGGATGAGCGGGACGTGCTCGGGACGGCGGTGCACGGCGGCGCTCTCCAGGGCGTAAAGGACGACCTCCGAGAAGGGATCGCCGATGAGGCGTCCCAGGGCCTCCAGGACCGGCGGGCCCGGGAGCATCCGGCCGATGAGCTTGGCCGCTTCGATGCGGTCGGCCAGGGACGGCGAGACGGCCAGCTCGCCGAGGCGGCGGGCCATGATCTCCTGGTACTCCGGCAGGAGGAAGATGAGGTCGATCTCGCGGCGGACCTCGGGATCGTCGAGGACGTCCCCGATGCCCGGGAACAGGCCGGCCCCGCCGACGTCGAGCAGGGAGTCCAGGCCGCGGGCCTTGATCTCGTCGCGCTTGATGCCGAGCAGCTCCTTGAGATCGGGCGTCAGCTCGCTGCGGCTGACCAGGTCGAAGACGTTCATGAGGTAGACGGCCGAGCCGATCTCCCGGCTGCGGATGGTGTCGAAGACCTTGCGGGTCCGGTCGAGATCGACGTTCGCGGCGATGGCCTCGCCGGCGGGCTGCCACTTGCGGCCCTGCTTGAGGTGCTCCGGATAGCGCCGGTAGACGAGCCGGGTCAGGACGAGCCAGAGGGCGACGAAGACGAGGACGAGCAGGCCGATCTCCCGGGCCTGGGCCAGCGGCCCGTCGGTCCGGTAGGCGAAGCTGCGGACGTGGAAGAGGACCAGGAACAGGGCCGCCCCGAGCCCCGTGGCGAACTTGTTGACGAACATGTCGATGAAGATCTTGGCCTTGAACTTGACCTCCTCCGCGACGGGGACGTAGAGGAGCTCGCGCACGGACTGGGTCAGGGTGTTGTCGAAGACCTTGTCGGCGCCGCGGGCGGCCAGGGCCCAGCCGAGCATGAGCCCGGCCGGGATGAGGAAGACCGCGCTCGAGACGAGGGCCAGGGCGGCCGGGGCCAGCGAGATGGCCCAGCGGATGCCCGAGGATTTGAGGACCCCCTTGGTCGTGACGATGTGGAAGAGGGTGGCCGCCCCGAGGACGGCCAGGAAGAAGACGGCGATGAAGGCCGTCCGGTCGTCGCGGTCCGGATAGGCGCTGAGGACGATGGTCTTGAACTGGTAGTTGATGAGCGTCCCCGCGGTGACGGCCGCCCCGATCATGGCCGCCAGCTCGAGCAGGTAGCCGTTCCGGCGCACGGCCCGGAAGCTTTCCAGGTAGCCGACCCGGGCGGACGGGGCCAGGCGGGTGTCCCCGGCCGTGGCGTCGACCTTCATCTGGCCCGAATAGACGAGGTTGACGGCGACCAGGGCCGGCACGAGCAGGAACGGGCTGACGAGGAGGAGGTACTCGGCCCGCACGATCCGGGCCACGGTCATGAGGGCGGCCAGGGCCGAGCCGGCGATGCCCCCGGCCAGGCCGCCCATGACGAAGAGCCCGACCAGGCGTTTGGCCTGGTGGGGATGGAAGACGTCGTTGACGGCGATCCAGAACTGGGTCACGCCCATGGCGATGAACACGTCGACCCAGAAGCAGAAGGCGATGACGAAGGCCGGGAACTCGTAGACGATGGCCGACCGCAGCCAGAGCGAGAACAGCACGGCCGTCGAGTCGGCCACGGGCGACTGGACCTGGCCGGTGCGGTGGATGTTGAAGATGGACCAGAAGACCAGCAGGCTGGCGATGAAGAAGACGAGCGAGGCCGTGAGATAGGTCCGCCGCGGCAGCCGGTCGAGGAAGCGGGCGTTGACGGCCACGACGAAGCCGATGAGCAGGGCCGTCGCCAGCTCGGCGTACGGCCACCAGGCCGGCTGGGCCCCGATGAGCAGGCTCTCCTTGACCGGCTTGACGACGTAGAAGACGGCCGTGAGCAGGAAGAAGTAGCCCGTCAGGGCCAGGGCCGAGCGGTACTCGCGGCCCCGGACGTCGCCGTGGCGCCTGAGGAACCGTTCGAGCCGGCCGTCGGGCACGGGATCCCCCTGTCAACCGGCCGCGCGGTCAGCCCTTCCCGAAGCTGTCCAGGGCGGCTTCGCAGCTCTCGTGGATGTCGAGGACGGTGACGAGCCGCGTGATCTCGAAGATGATGCGCAGCTTCTCGGAAATGCGGCAGAGCTTGAAGCTGCCGCCGAGGTCCTGGATCGATTTGTAGCTGGCCAGGATCTCCCCCACCCCGAAGCTGTCGATGAAGCCGACGCCGGCGAGGTTGAGCACGACCTGGCGGCGGCCGCGCTCGAGCTGGGATTGGACCAGGCCGTAGAGACTGATCTGGGGCGTGTCGGAGCGGCGGATCTCGCCGTCGACGTCGAGGACGACGACGCCGTCGACTTCGCGCGTCTTGATGGTCAGAGGCGTCATCATCACGCTAGAGTGTTTACCAAATGCCCGCCGCAAAGTCAATCGGCCTGTGCTAGAATGGCCGGCGAAAGGAGCCGGACATGCCCCTCGTCGAGATCCATCTCATCGAAGGCCGGACGGACGAGCAGAAGAAGGCCCTGCTCTCGGCCGTCACGGCCGCCGTGCACGAGTCGATCGGCGCCCCGCTCGAGACCATCCGGGTCTGGGTCCAGGAGTTCTCCCCGAAGGAATACATGGCCGCCGGCGTCCTGGCCGCGGAAAAGAAGAAGCCCTAGCCCCTGGCCGCGAGCTTCCGGCGCAGGAAGTAGACCGGGATGCCCAGCAGGACGATGAGCAGCCCGGGGAAGGTGTTCCGCGTCTTGAAGACCAGCAGGTCGACGGCGATGGCCGCGGCGGCCAGGATGTAGATCGCCGGCACGACCGGATAGCCCCAGGCCCTGTACGGCCGCTCCCAGTCCGGCCGTTTCTTCCTCAGGATGAAGATGGCCGAGACGACCAGGACGAAGAAGATCAGCACGGCGAAGATGACGTAGTCCAGGAGGTCGCTGTAGGTCCCGCTCAGGCACAGGAGCGAGGCCCAGACGCCCTGGACGACGAGGGCCGGGCCGGGCACGGCCTTGCGGTTGAGCCGTCCCGCGGCCTTGAAGAACAGCCCGTCCTTGGCCATGGCGTAATAGACCCGGGCCCCGGACAGGATGAGCCCGTTGTTGCAGCCGAAGGTCGAGATCATGATCAGGACGGCCATGATGACGGCCGCGGCCGGACCGAAGATCATCTCGGCGGCCGCTGTGCCGACGCGGTCGAACTGGGCGAACTGGATGCCGCGGCCGAAGGCGTCCACCGCCTCGGGGGAGCCGTGCACGGGCAACGTGACGACGTAGGCGACGTTGGCCAGGAAGTACAGGAAGATGACGATGGCCGCGCCGAGGACGAGGCTCAGGGGGATGTTCTTGCGGGGGTTCTTGACCTCGCCGGCGATGTAGGTCACACTGTACCACTCGTCCGAGGCGAAGAGGGACCCGACCATGGCCGCGCCGACGGCCGCCAGGACCATCAGGCCGGAGAGCGGCTCGACCGAAGCGATCTGGCCGCCCGCCATGTGCGTCCAGCTGGCCGTCCAGAAGACGGCCCAGTTGGCCTTGATGGCCGCGGCGTTGGCGCCGACGAAGAAGCCGAGCAGGATGAGCCCGGACAGGGCCACGGTCTTGGTCACCGTGAACAGGCCCTGGATGGTCTTGCCCGTCCGCAGGCCGCGCATGTTCAGGCCGGTCAGGACGGCGATGCTGGCGATGGCCAGGAGCTGGGCGGCCGAGATCTTCAGCCCCAGGACCGTGGCCAGGATGTGCTTCTCGCTGAACCAGGGGACGAGCAGGCCGGTGAACTTGGCGAAGGCGACGCCGACCGCGGCGATGGTCCCGGTCTGGATGACCAGGAAGGTCGTCCAGCCGTAGAGGAACCCCACCAGGGGGTGGTAGGCCTCGCGGAGGTAGACGTAGAGGCCGCCGGCGTGGGGCATCATGCCGGCCAGCTCGCCGTAGCTCAGGGCGCCGATGACGGTCAGGACGCCGGTGACGAGCCAGACGACGAGCAGCAGGCCGGGCGAGCCGACCGTGCGGGCGATGTCGGCGCTGACGATGAAGATGCCCGAGCCGATCATGGCCCCCATGACGATCATCATGGCGTCGAACAGGGACATCTCGCGCTTGAAGCCGGACGCTTCGCCCTGGGGCGCGGTCGCCGGGACGGGAACGCTCATGGGGTCCTCCGGGGGGATCAGGCGGGCGGACCGGCCGGCCCGCGGCGCAGCTTGCTCTTTCGGATGCCGTAGGTGAAGTAGATGACGAGGCCCAAGGCCATCCAGGCGATCAGGCGCATCCAGGTGTCCCGAGGCAGGTTGGTCATGAGATAGACGCAGGACAGGATGCCCAGGACGGGGACGACGGGGACGAACGGGGTCCGGAACGGCCGGGGGATGTCGGGCCGGGTGTAGCGCAGGACGAGGACGCCGCCGCAGACGATGGCGAAAGCGAAGAGCGTGCCGATCGAGACCAGCTCGCCGACGATGCCCATCGGCAGGAGCGACGCGGCCACGCCGACGACGAGGCCGGTGGCGATGGTCGTGACGTGGGGGGTGCCGTGCTTGGGATGGACCTTGGCCGCGGCCGGCGGCAGCAGGCCGTCCTTGGCCATGGCGAAGAAGATGCGCGGCTGGCCGATAAGCTGGACCATCATGACGGACATCAAGCCGACGATGGCCGCGATCTTGACCAACGGCGAGAGCCAGAACAGCCGCATGGAGTCGATGGCCACGGCCACCGGGGCCGGGACGTTGAGCTCGGTGTAGGGCACGACGCCGGTCAGGACGAGCGAGAAGACGATGTAGAGGAGGGTGCAGGCGAAGAGCGAGCCCAGGATGCCGAGGGGCATGTCCCGCTTGGGGTTCTTGGCCTCCTGGGCGGCCGTCGAGACGGCGTCGAAGCCGAGATAGGCGAAGAACATGATGCCGGCGCCGCGGATGACGCCGCTGACGCCGAAGAAGCCGGGCTGGCCCGTGTTGGGCGGGATGAACGGGTGCCACAGGGACGGCTTGATGAAGAACAGGCCGGCCCCGATGAAGACGAGGATGATGCCGATCTTGAGGAAGACGATGACCGAGTTGACGGTCGCCGATTCCTTGATGCCCCGGACGAGGACGTAGGTGATCAGGGCGATGACCAGGGCGGCCGGCAAGTTGATGAAGGCGCCCGTCCGCGACCAGGCCCCGGTCTGGGGATCGAAGGCGTAGGGGGCCTGGGCCAGGGCGGCCGGGAAATCGACGCCCAAACCCTTGAGGAAGCTGACGACGTAGCCGGACCAGCCGATGGCCACCGTGGTCGCGCCGAGCGAGTACTCCAGGATGAGGTCCCAGCCGATGATCCAGGCGAAGATCTCGCCCAGCGTCGAGTAGGCGTAGGTGTAGGCGCTGCCGGCGATGGGGATGAGCGAGGCGAACTCGGCGTAACAGAGCCCGGCGAAGGCGCAGGTCAGGCCGGCCAGCATGAAGGACAGGGTCACGGCCGGCCCGGCGTACTGGGCCGCGGCGTGCCCGGTGATGACGAAGATGCCGGCCCCGACGATGGCCCCGACGCCGAGGAAGATGAGGTGCCAGGGGCCGAGGACGCGCTTGAGTCCCGAAGCCTCCGACGAGGCTTCGCGCGTGAGTTGTTCGAGGCTCTTGGTGGCGAACAGGGGGCTCTTCATGAGCCCGACTTATAGCACAAGGGACCTGGTCTTCGCAAACGCCAGATCGCCTCTGGAGCCGCGAAGACCCGGTCCCTTCCGGACCGTCATTTCCCTTCCCGTCTCTCCCCGAACCGGCTGTAGAGGACCGGGAGCACCAGCAGCGTCAGGAGGGTCGACGAGATGAGCCCGCCGACGACGACCACGGCCAAGGGCCGTTGGATCTCCGAGCCGGGGCCCTGGGCGAAGAGAAGCGGCGCCAGGCTGAGGACGGTGATGGTCGCCGTCATCAGGACCGGCCGCAACCGGTTGAGGCAGCCCTCGACGACGGCCTCGCCGGCCGGCCTCCCCTCCTCGCGCAGGTGGGCGATGTAGGACAGCAGGACGATGCCGTTGAGGACGGCGATCCCGAACAGGGCGATGAAACCGACCGAGGCCGGGACGGACAGATAGAGCCCCGAGAGCCACAGGGCCAGGACGCCGCCGATGAGGGCGAAGGGCAGGTCGAGCAGGACCAGGAGCGACAGCCGCAGGGAGCCGAAGGTCAGGTAGAGCAGGACCAGGACGAGCCCGATCGTCGCCGGCAGGATGACCGCCAGCCGGCGCATGGCCCGCTGCTGGCTCTCGAACTGCCCGCCGTAGTCGAGGAAATATCCCGGCGGCAGGGCCACGTCGCGGGCGATGGCCCGGCGGGCCTCGGCCACGAAGCCGCCGAGGTCGCGGCCGCTGATGTTGCACTCGATCCCGATGCGGCGCTGGCCGGCCTCGCGGCTGATCTGGCTCGGCCCCTCGGCCAGGCCGATCTCGGCCACGTCGGCCAGCGGCACCCGGGCCCCGCCCGGCGTCCGGACGAGGATGGCCCCGATGGACTCGGGGGTGTTCCGCCGGGCCTCGGGGTAGCGCAGCTGGAGGTCGAAATAGCGGTCGCCCTCGTAGATCTGGGTGACCGTCCGCCCCCCGACGGCGGCCTCGACGACGTCCTGGACGTCCTCGACGGCCAGGCCGAGCCGGGCCAGGCGGGCCCGGTCGGGGCGGACGGTGATGTAGGGCTGGCCGGCCACGCTCTCGACGGTGACGTCGGTCGCGCCCCGGACCCGCCCGAGCGCGGCGGCGATGGCCGCGGCCCGGTCCTTGAGGACGTCGAGGTCCTCGCCGAAGAGCTTGACGATGAGCTGGGCCCTCGTCCCGGCGACGAGCTCGTCGATGCGGCAGGCGATGGGCTGGCTGAAGGAGAAGGCCATGCCCGGGAAGCCTTCGAGGGCTTCGCGCATCTTCCCCGTCAGCTCTTCGCGCGTCCGGGCCGAGGTCCATTCGCGCCGCGGCCTGAGGACGCCGACATAGCCCGTCTTCTCGACGCCGCGGGCCTCGAGGGCGATGCCCGTCTGGCCGGTCTTGCCGACGATCGTCACCAGCTCGGGGAACTCCATCAGCCGGGCCTCGACCTTGCGGCTCATCTCCATGGACTCGGCCAGCGACAGGCCGGGCAGGAACTGGATGTCCGCGTCGAGGGCGCCCTCGTCCATGACCGGCATGAACTCCGTGCCCAGGCGAGGCACGAGCAGGACCGCCCCGGCCAGCAGGACGCCCGCCGCTCCGACGACGACGGCCGAATGCCGGAGGCTCCAGCGCAGGACCGGGAGGTAGGCCCGCTTGGCCCCCTCGACGAGGGCGTTCCGGTCGTCCCGGCGGGGCCGCAGGACGACGTGGCAGAAGGCCGGGATGGCCGCCAGCGACAGCAGCAGCGAAGCGAACAGGGCGATGACGTGGGTGAAGGCCAGCGGCAGGAACATCTTGCCTTCGATCCCCTGCAGGGCGATGATCGGGATGAAGGTCAGGGCGATGATGAGCTCGCCGAAGATGGACGGCTTGCGGACCTCGAGGACCGAGCGCAGGACCACCGGCAGCCGGGCCTCCCCCGCCCCCGCCTCCGTGAGGTGGCGTTGGACGTTCTCGACCTGGATGATGGTCGCGTCGATGATCATGCCGATGCTGATGGCCAGCCCGCCGAGGGACATGAGGTTGGCCGACAGGCCGAAGAGGCGCATCATGACGAAGGTGAACAGCATCGACAGGGGCAGGGCCAGCAGGACGATGAAAGCGCCCCGGAAGCTGCGCAGGAACAGGTAGAGGACGAGGACGACCAGGACCGAGCCGATGAGCAGGGCCTCGGTCACCGTGTGGACGGCCCGGTCGATGATGTCCGAGCGCTGGTAATAGGGCTCCAGGCGCAGGCCGTGGGGCAGGACGCCGGAGCCGTTGATCTCGGCCACCCGGCCCTGGACGGCCCGGACGACGTCCCGCCCGTTGGCGCCGCGCAGCATCATGACTACGCCGCCGACGACTTCGCCCCGGCCGTCCTTGACGGCCCCGCCCTGGCGGACGGCCCGGCCGGCCCGGACTTCGGCCACGTCGCGGACGAGGACGGGCGTCCCGTCCCGGGCGTCGAGGACCACGGCCCCGATTTCGGCCACGGACTGCAACAGGCCGACGCCGCGGACGAGGTACTGCCGGTCGCCGTGCTCGAGGACGTTGCCGCCGGCGCTGAGGTTGTTGCGGCGCAGGGCCTGGCCGACGTCGGCCAGGGTCAGGTCGAAAGCTTGGAGCTTGTCCGGGTCGACGACGACCTGGTACTGCTTGATGGCCCCGCCGAAGGAGTTGATCTCGCTGACGCCGGGGACGGCCTTGAGCAGGGGCGCCAGGACCCAATCCTGGACGGTCCGGACCTCGGTCAGCCAATCCGTCTCGTCCAGGCCGGCCGGCCGCTCGCCGGCCAGGGTGTACTGGTAGATCTCGCCCATGGCCGTCGAGACCGGCCCCATGGCGATCTCGGTCCCCTCGGGGACGCGCTCGCGGGCCTCGATGAGGCGCTCGAGGACGACCTGGCGGGCGAAGTAGACGTCGACGCCGTCCTCGAAGACGACGGTGACGACCGACAGCCCGGCCTTGGTGACGGAGCGGATCTGGTCGAGGCGCGGCAGGCCGCGCATGGCCGTCTCGACCGGGTAGGTGACGAAGCGCTCGACCTCGGGGGGGGACAGCCCCGGCGTCGTGGACAGGACCTCGACCTGGATGTTGGTGACGTCGGGAAAGGCGTCGATGGGAATGCGCAGGACCGACCAGACGCCGAGGGCGATGAGGAGAAGGACGCCGGCCAGGACCAGGCCCCGGCGGCGCAGGGCGGCGGCGATGACGCGGTCAATCGTGCCCATGGTCGTCACTTATGCTCTCTTTGTGGAACTCGGACTTGAGGAGGAAGCCGCCGGAGACGGCCACGGCCTCGCCCTCGGCCAGGCCTTCGAGGACTTCGACGAAACCGCCGGCCCGCTCGCCGGTCCGGACGGCCCGCCGGGCGAAGGTCGCCTCGCCCGTGCGGACGAAGACGATCGCGCGGCCGGCGTCGTCTTGGACGGCCGATTCCGGGACGGCCAGGGCCCGGCGGTCGCCGGCCGCCGCGATGGTCGCTTCGACGAACATGCCCGGCTTGAGACGGCCGGCGGGATTGGCGAGCTCGATCCGCCCCTCGACGGTGCGGGTGTCGGCGTCGACGGCGTCGCCGACGAAGGCGAGACGGCCGCGGAACTCCTCGCCGAGATAGGCCTGGACGCGCAGGACGGCCTCGGCCCCGGGCCGGACGTCGGCCAGGTCACGCTCCTGGACGTGCAGGCAGGCCCAGACCGTCGACGGATCGGCCAGCCGGAACAGGCTCGTGCCGAGCTCGGCGGCGTCGCCCGCGACGATCCCGCTCTCGAGGACGGTCCCCGAAAGCGGCGCCCGGACGGCGAGCAGCGGCCGCGCCGCGCCGGCGGCGGCCAGGGCGTCGATCTCGGTCTCGGGGAGGCCCAGGACGCGGAGGCGGTCGCGGGCCCCGGCGAGCAGGGCCCGGGCCGGGCCTTCCTCGGCCGGGTCGCCGGCCCGCCGCGCCAGGCGGGCGGCGGCCTGCAGGAACTCGGCCTGCCGGGCCAGGAAGTCGGGGCTGTAGAGCTCGGCCAGGAGCTGGCCTTCGCGGACGCGGTCGCCGCGGACGGCCAGCACGCGCTCGAGGCGTCCCGCGGCCCGGGCGGTGAGATGGACGACGCGGCGGGCGTTCCACTCGAGCTCGCCCGCGGCGACGACCGTCCGGGCCAGCGGCCGCGCCGCGGCCGGTTCGGTCCGGATACCGGCGGCGGCGACGGCCTGGGGCGTGAGCGTCACCGTCGCGGCGGCTTCGGCGCCGTGGTCGTGGTCGTCATCGGCCTCGGCGGTCACGGCGGCCTTGTCGCCGCCGCAGCCGCAGGCCAGAACGAGGTACGCCGCCAGGGCGGCAACGGGAATGGCGAACGGGGTCTTTCTCATGGTCGGCTCCGTCACAGGGTCTCTTCGCCGGCGGCCTCGAGGTCGGCCAGGGCGAGATTATAAAGGTAGAGGGCGCGCAGGTGCTCGACCTGGGCCAGGACGAAGGTCCGGTGGAGGTCGAGCAGGGCGAAGGCCGTCGTCTTGCCGTAGCGGAAGTATTCGAGCTCGATGCCCAGCTCTTCCTCGAGCTCGCGCAGCAGGCTCTTCTCGTAGGTCAGGGCCTGGGCCTCGGCCGACTTGGCCGCGGCGTAGGCGCCGGCCACCGCCGTCCGGATCCGCCGGTCCAGGGCTTCCGCCTCGCGCCGTCCGGCTTCGGCTTCCGAGGCCGCCTCCAGGGCCAGGCCCTTGGCCCGGCCCGGGCTGAGGAAGGGCAGGGTCAAGCCGAAAGTCACGCCCCAGGCGTTGGGCCGCACGCTCGGAAGCAGGAAGCCGGCCAGGAAGTCGGGCCGGCGGGCCAGCCCGGCCAGCTTGACCGCCGCGTCCGCCTGGGCCACCCGGAGGGCCGCGATCCGGAACGACGGCCGGGCGTCCCGGGCCCTCTCGACGAGCGCGTCGAGGCCGGTCTCGAGCGGCACAAAAGGCAGGGGCGTCGTCAGTGACACGGGCCCTCCGGCATCCCGGCCCAGGAGTTCTTCCAGGGCCAGACCGGCGGCCCGTTCCTCCCGCGCCTGCTCGAGGATCTGGTTCCTCAGACGGGCCTTCTCGGCCCGGACCCTCAGAACGTCGGCATAGGCGGCCGCCCCGCTCCGGTATTGGGCCTCGAGGTCCTCGGCCAGGGCGTCGAGACGGGCCGAGGACCGCTCGAGCGCCGCGGCGGCCCCGCGGGCGAAGACCGCGGCCCAATAGGCCCGCTTGACGCGGACGGCCAGGCCGAGCCGAAGCCTGTCGAGTTCGGCTTCGGCCAACTCCTCGCCCCGGCGGCCGATGTCCGTCCGCAGGGTCCTCTTGCCGGGATACTCGAAGGTCCCCTCGATGCCGAGGTTGACCTCGATCTCGTCACCCTCGTTCCTGAGGCCGGGCAGGGGCAGGCCTTCGAGCCCGGCGGCGAGCTGAGGCTCGGGCCGGGCCCGCAGTTGGAGGGTCCGGCCGCGGGCGGCCTCGACCCGGGCCTTGGCGGCCAGGATGTCGGGATGTCGGGCGAGGGCGGTCTCCACGGCCTGTTCGAGGGACAGGCCGCCCTCCTGGGCGGACAGCCGCGGCGCGAAGGCCAGGGCCGCGAGGGCGGCCGCGGCGATGGCGGCCGCGAGCGGGACGAACGGTCTTCTGACCGGCATGGCGAACCTCCTTGTCTGGGTCGTCGGGGCGGGACCGGGACGGACGTCAGACGCAGAGGGGCTTGGGAGGGTGGGCGATGTCGGCGGCCGGGCTGACGAGCGGACGTCCCTCCGCCGGCGCGGCCATGACGGCGACGAGGCCCGAGGCCCCGCCGATGTCGACCGGTTCGGGCGGAACGGCCATCGAGGCCCAGAAACAGAGACAGGTCTCGCCCGAGGGATGATGGGAGTGGACGTGGCCGACGCGGCCGGCCTGCGAAGGGCAGTGGATGGGGCAGTGGTCCTCGGCGAAGTAGAAATGGACCAGGCAGAGGGCGAATACGACGGTGAACGCCAGGACCCAAGCCCTTTTCATGACCCGACGATTATCCCACGGAACCGGCCGCCGNNGCCGGTCAAACCGGCGGCCGGTCCCCGCGAGCTTCAGAAGTTGAGATAGAACGAAAGAGCGAATTTGCGCGGCGGCGCGTAGGACGTTTCCTGGCCGAAGAGCGGCTGGTCCTGCCTCATGTCGACGCTCAGGATGGTCTGGCTGTCGAAGAGGTTCATCAGGCGCGCCTCGATCGTGCCGCTGAACCGGCCGCCGAACGGGACGACGTAGGCCAGCTGGAGGTCCATGTTGATCCAGGTGTCCAGCGTCCGCGAGCCGGCCTTCTCGGCGTAAGCGTAGTAGTTGCCGTAGTAGTCCTGGATCCGGGCCTCCCAAGGCCGGCCGGTCTGCAGGCGGCCGAACCAGCCCAGGGTGGCGTTCTTGACGAACTGCCAGGTGCCGAAGAGCTTCATGACGTGCTCGCGGCTGCCGCTCATGATGCCGTTGCGCAGGTTGAGCGGGTCGTCGGGATCGCCGATGTAGAGGCCGGGGGCGTCCTCGATGTAGGAGGAGGAGTAGAACAGGGCCGTGCCGGCGGCGTAGTCGAGGTCCCAGTTCCCGGACAGCCGGCTCCAGGTGTACATGAAGGTCATGGACCAGTTGTCGGAGTATTGCTTCTTGATCTCCACGCTGGCCGCCTTGTAGACGCGGCGGGCCTTGCCGACGGTGAAATCGGGGTAGCCGAGGTAGGACATCGTCTGGCCGTCGAGGTTGCCGTACACGTAGGTCGACGGCGAGGTCGCCTGGTTGCGGGTCGGGAAGTCCTCGATGACGTGCTTGACCGTCCGGTACTGGCCCCAGACCTCGACGCTCCAGACCCGGGCGAAGGGCCGGCTGTAGCCGACGACGAACTCGTCCGTGTAGGTGGGCTTCACGCCCGGGAAGATGACCTTGCCGGTCTCGCCGGCCTGGACGACCTCGGCCAGGAGGGAGCCGTCGGCCCGGCTGAAGTAGGCGTCGGTCCGGAAGATGCGGATGGGCGCCGCGGCCCGGGACAGGCTGCGGTTGTCCATGTTGTTGTAGCGGCCCCAGTTAGCGTAGACCTTATCCCCGACGCGGGGGAACAGCGTGTAGGTGAAGCCGACCCGGGGCTGGACCTCCTTGTCGAAGCCGAAGCGCAGGAAGGTGTTCTTGGTCCCCCCGGTCTTGGCGCTGTACTCGTCCCGGTTCATGAGCAGGCCCAGGGTCAGGGTCAGGCGCTCGGCGACGGTGATGTTGTCCTGCAGGAAGATCGAATAGGTCCGGCCGCGGGAATCCTGGGCCGGCTGCTCGGTGTAGTGGCGGGCCCGGAAGGCCGCGGTGCCGCTGTAGGTCGAGGTCGTGATCGAGCCCCAGCCGTTGGCCTTCCGCCACAGCCACTCGCCGCCGTCGTCGTAGGAGAAGCCGAACTTGAGGATGTGGGAGACGTGCTCGCTGTCGAGGTATTGGCTGAGGACGAGTTTGAACTCGTCGCGGAAGAAGTTCTGGGTGTTGTACTCGGAGGCGCCGCCGACATACTGGCCGCTCAGGGTCGCCGGCGGGTAGATGTAGCCGGTCGCCGTCCGGAAGTAACCCATGGCCGCCAGGTCGTCGAGGTCGAACGCCGGCCGGTAGCCGAGGTCGGTGATGGGCACGCTCTTGTAGTTCTCCTTGACGTGGTCGTAGCGCGCCTCGAGGAGGGTCGATTGGCTGATCGTCCAGACCCAGGAGCCGAAGACGATCCAGTCGGAGCCGTTGCCGTCGACGGCGACCGACGGGGCGTCGTTGACGCCCACGCCGCCGTTGCGGGAGGTGTAGTCGTTGTTGCGGACGCTGAGCGAGAACAGGTGGGCCTTGAAGGGGTTGGCCGTGAGCTTGCCGAAGAACTCGCGCGAGGTCGTCCTGGCGTCCGGGACGGCGCCGAGGTTATTGAACCGGTCCGACGTCTTCGAGTACGGCAGGTTGCCCGAGACGTACCAGAACAGGCGGTCCTTGATGATCGGGCCGCCCAGGCCGATGGCCGGCGCGCTCTGGTCGTAAGGCGTGACGATGGTCGACGCATGCCAATCCTTGGGCGCCGCCTGGAAGGACGACGGCTCGAAGACGAAGCGGATCGAGCCGGTGACGATGTTCGAGCCCGACTTGGTGATGGCGTTGGTGACCATCCCGGCGGCCCGGCCGAACTCGGCGCTGATGCCGCCCCGCTTGATGTTGACCTCCTGGATGTCCATCTCCGAGAAATTGGCGCCCAGGTAGCCGAACAGCGGGTTGGTGATGTTGGAGCCGTCGTAGAGGTAGACGTTGTCCTGTTTGTTGCCGCCGGCGTTGGGCGCGAAGTCGCGGTTGTCGGCGACGCCCGGGGCCAGCTGGAACAGGGAGGCGTAGGACCTCCCCATGGGCAGCTTCTCGACGAGGTCCTTCTGCCAGCTGGCCGAGATCTCCGTCGACTTGAGGTCGACGACCGGCGAGACGGCCTGGACCGTGACCTCCTCGGAGACGCGGCCGACCTCGGACATCTCGACGGCCAGGGCCGTTTGCCTGTCGACGCTGACGAGGATTTCGACGGCGTAGTCGGCCATGGTCGGATGGGTGACGAGGACGGTGTAGGCCCCGGGCGGCACGGCTTGGAAGAGGAAGACGCCGTCGCCCTTGGTCACATAGTCGCGGCCCTGCGGCAGGCCCGACCCGACGATGGACGCCTTGGCCCCCTCGAGGGCGTTGCCCTGGGAGTCCTTGACGACGCCCCGTACGGAGCCCCTCTCCTGGGCCGCGAGCGGGAGCGCGCCCGCCACGAGGCAGGCGGCGAGCAGACAGACCACCATCTTCTTGTTGGAAATCATCCCCATTCTCCTTTCTTGCGGTAACCCCGACCAAGTTTAATCCCGCCAAAATTGAGATGTCAATCCCCCCTCTCCCCTCCGCTTTCCCCGCTCGGCGAGTTCTGTTAGAATCCGGCTGTGCGGAGCTTGGTGACAGGGGCCAGCGGATTCATCGGCCGGCGATTGGCCGCCGAGCTCGTCCGCCGCGGCGACGACGTCGCCTGCCTGGTCCGTCCGTCGAGCCGGACGGCGCCGCTGAGGGACCTCCCGGTCACCCTCGTCCCCGGCGACCTCGGCGACCCGGACTCCCTCGTGCCGTCCGTCTCCGGCCGCGACCGCGTCTTCCACGCGGCCGGCCTCATCCAGGCCTCCGGCGAGGCCGCCTTCGAGACGGCCAACGCCGCCGGGACGCGTCACCTCGTCGAGGCCTGCCTGCGGGCCGACCCGGTCCCGGGACGCTTCGTCCTCGTCTCGAGCGTCGCCGCCGCCGGGCCGAGCGGACCGGACAGGCCGAGGACCGAAGCGGACCCGCCCCTCCCGGTCTCGCCTTACGGCCGCAGCAAGCTGGCCGCCGAGGAGGCCGTCCGGGCCGCCGCGAACCGCCTGTCCGCGACCATCGTCCGTCCCCCGAACGTCCTGGGCCCGGGCTCGAAGGAGCTCGAGAGCGCCATCCGCCTGATGCGGCGGCGCCTCGCGCCGGCCTTCGGCGACGGCCGGCCGCACACCAGCCTCGTCGACGTGGACGACCTCGTCGAGGCCCTCATCCTGGCTTCCGAACACCCCGCCGCCGCGGGCCGGACCTATTTCGTCACCGACGGCGGCGCTTACGCCTGGCCCGAGATCGTCGAGGCCCTGGCCGCCGAGCTCGGGACCGGGCGGTTCCGGGTCCGGGTGCCTTTCGCCGCCCAGCTCGCCGCCGCCGGACTGGCCGAGGCCGTCTCCCGCGCCACGGGCCGGCCGCCGCGGCTGACGCGGGACATCGTCCGGGCCGGGCGCGATCACTTCTGGCTCTACGACGGCTCGGCCATCGTCCGCGAACTCGGTTTCCGGCCGCGCCGGACGATGCGCGACTCCCTCCGCCGGGCCGTCGCGGACTCCGCAGCGGCCGCCGGCCGTCGCGGCGCACGGAGGACGGGGCCGTGACCGGCGGGCGCCGCCTGGTCGTCGCCGGGCTCGAGGTCCGGCTGGCCGATTTCGTGACCCTCGGCGCCCTGATCGTCCTGACCGCCGTCGCCATCGTCGCCCGCGGCCGCCTCGACCGGCCCCGCTTCATCATCGGCACCAGCCTGGCCGTCATCGCCTTCTACATTCTCTGCCAGGCCGCCCTCCGTCTGCTCCGTCCGCCGGTCCTGCGATTCCTCTTCCGGACCGCCGCGGTCCAGCTGACCTGCCTCCAGATCTACCAGACGGCCGTCGCCCTGCAGCTCCTGCTCTTCCCGTGGCAGGACGCCCGCGTCCTGGCCCTGGAGGGGGCCGTCTTCCGGGTCAACCCCGTGGTCGCCCTCCAGAAGGTCTACACCCCGGCGCTCTCGGAATGGATGTTCTTCGTCTACGTCTTCTACGTCGTCATCTATCCCCTGCTCGGGCTCATCGTCTTCCTCAAGCACGGCGAGGAGGCCAACGAGGACTACCTCTTCCACCTCGGCTTGGTCAACTTGGTCTGCGGCCTGGGCTTCATCCTTTTCCCGGTCGCCAGCCCCATGCACTGGCCCGAGATCCGGGCCCAGCTGACCGCGCCGCTCACGGGCGGCTTCTTCGCTTCGGTGGCCGAATGGATCCGCCACAACATCCACACGGCCGGCGGCTCCGTGCCCAGCCCCCATTGCGCCGTGGCCACCGTCATGTGGTTCATGGCCCGTAAATACACGCGGCGGGGCTTCGCCCTCCTCGCCCCCGTCATCCTGTCCCTGTACGTCTCGACCGTCTACGGCCGCTTCCACTACCTGACCGACATGGTCGTCGGGGTCGCGGCCGCCCTGGCCGTCATCGTCGCCGCTCCGGTCCTCGAGCGGGCCTGGGACCGGAACACGGTCCGCCTGCCGGGAGAGCCCCTGTGAGCCGGGTCCTCGTCACCGGCGCCAACGGTTTCATCGGCTCGAACCTCTGCCGCTGGCTCGGGGAACGGGGCTGGCAGGTGGACGCTCTCGTCCGCGAGTCCTCGGACCTCCGGTTCCTGGACGGCGTCGACGTCCGTCTGGTCAAGGGCGACCTGCGGTCGGCGGAGGGCATCGACATCCCGCCGGGGACGGACTATGTCGTCCACACGGCCGCCCTGGTCTCGGACACGGCGGGCGACGCGGACTGCGCCCGGAACATCGTCGACGCCACCCGGGGGCTGGTCCGCAGGCTGCGGGCGGCCGGGACCCCTCTGCGGCGTTTCGTGTACGTCTCGACGGCCCTGGTCCTCGGCTACGGCCGCGCGGACATCTCCGAGGAGCATCGGGGCCGGTCGGCCTTTTTCCTGCCCTACGTCCGCCACAAGGTCCGGGCCGAGAGCGAGCTCAGGGACCTCCATGCCTACGGCGGCTTCCCCCTGGTCATCCTCCGGCCGGCGGACGTCTTCGGCCCGAACGACCGCGTCTCGTGCGCCCGCATCCTGGCCGGCTGCGAGCGCGGCATGCCGCTCGTCGCCGGCCGGGGCCGCTGGCGGTTCGGCTACTGCCACGTCGACAACTTCTGCCGGGCGGTCGAGCTGTCGCTGGTCACCCCGGGCATCGAGGGCCGGGCCTACACCGTGACCAACGGGGTCCTGCCCACCTGGCGGGAGTTCCTCGGGACCCTCCAGCGCGGCGTGGGTCGCGAACAGCGCCTCTACGTCCCCGTCGCCGCCGCCCGGGCCTTGGCCGCGGTCTCGGAAGCCGTCCGGGCCGTCTACCCCCGCTTCAAGGGCGAGATCAACCGCTACCGGGTCCGGCGGGTGACGACGGAGACGACCTACGACATCTCCCGGACCGTCGCCGAGCTGGGCTACCGGCCGGAGGACGACTTCCGGAGCCAGTTCGCCGGGATCCTCGCCTGGTACAGGAAGGAGAAAGAGCGTGGCGGGATGGATCGTTAGCGCCGCCGGACCGGGCGGCGTCCCCCTCTCCCTCGTCTATCTGGAGCTCGTCCTGGCCCTGACCCTGCTCTCGACCGGGCTGGGCTTCCGCCGCCTCGCGGAGAGGCGGGACGATCTGCGGGCCGCGCGGCTGTATTTCGCCGCCGTGTTCGTCCTGTTCCTGGCCCTGCCCGTCGGCCTGGTCCTGGCGACGGCCGCCGACCCGGGGGCGACGCTGGCCGGCTTCGGCTGGGCCGCGCCCAAGCCCGGCTGGGGGCTCAGCCTCATGCCGTTGCTGATCCCGGTCGCCGTGCTGTCCGGCCTGAGCGGGGCTCGCGATCCGGCCATGCGCCGCGTCTACCCTCTGGCCGCCTCCGCCTGCGACGGGCGGGGCCGCTTCGCCGGCTACGAACTGTCCTACGTCCTCCTCTATTACCTGCCGTGGGAATCCGTTTTCCGCGGCGCCCTGTTCTTCCCGCTCGTCCCGGCCGTCGGGCTCGTCCCCGCCCTGGCCGTCCAGACCGCGGTCGCGACCCTACTCCACATCGGCCATCCCGACAAGGAGATCGTCGCGGCGGCGCTGTCGGGCCCGCTCTTCGGGCTTCTCGCCTATTCCACCGGATCGTTCGTCTGCCCGCTCGTCCTCCACGCGACCGCGGGCGTCGTCGCCGACACCGCCCTCTGCCGGCGACGGCGCCGGGAGCCCCGGTGAAGGTCCTCGTCACCGGGGCCACGGGGTTCGTCGGCTCGGTCCTGGTGCCCGAGCTCGTCTCCCGTCACGGCGCCGCCGCCGTCGACGCGTTCGTCCTTCCCGGCGACGCGCCGCCCGCGTCGTGGCGGGACGCGGGGGTCCGCGTCATCGAGGGGGACATCGCCGACACCGGGGCCGTCCGGGCGGCCGCGGCCGGCCACGACCGCGTCGTCCACCTGGCCGGTTTCATCTCCTACTGGAAAGGCGACGCGGAACGGCTGCGCCGGGTCAACGAGGACGGGACGAGGGCCGTGGTCGAGGCGGCCCTGGCCGCGGGGGTCGAACGTCTCGTCCACGTCTCCTCGGTCGGGGCCGTGGGCTTCCACCCCGACGGCCGGCCGGCCGACGAGACGACGCCCTTCAATTGGCCGCCCGATATCCTCTATATGGCTTCCAAGAGGCGCGGCCAGGACATCGTCGAAGCCGCCGTCCGTGAGCGCGGCCTGCGCGCCATCATCCTCAACCCGGCCTCGATCATGGGGCCGGGCGATCACCTGCCGGCGACGCCCCACAACGAGATCTACCGCCGCGTCTGCGGCGGTTTCCAACTGGGCTGTTTCGCGGGCGGGTTGGCCATCGTCGACGTCCGCGACCTCGTCGCGCTCATCCTCATGGCTCTTGAGGGCGGGGGCCGCGACGGCCAGAGCTACCTGGCCGTCGGCGCCAACCTGCCCTACGCCGAGGTCGTCCGGCGCGTCGCCCGGGCCTGCGGCCGGCGGGCCTGGCCCTTTACCGTGCCGCCCCTCGCCCTCCGCGCGGCCGGGGTCGTCCTCGAAAAGGCCGCCGGGGCGACCGGCCGGCGTCCCCTGCTCACGGCCGCTTACGGCCGGCTGAGCGGTTGGACGGCCTACTACGACAACGCCAAGAGCCGGCGGGAGTTCGGCCACGCTTACATCGACCCCGACCGGACGATCGAAGACGGCTGGCGCTATTTCCGCGACACGCATCTCGAGAAGGGACCGGGTCTTCGCGGAGGCCGATCCTAGCCTGAGGACGCGAAGTCCAGGTCCCGTTCCGCTCAGCGCACGCGCACGGGCACGACGACCCGCGAGGGGAGATCCTTGGACCGATACACCCGCTGGGTGGCCGGCCGGTAGTCGGACGGCGCGGCCAGGAAGATGTTGTCGACGTAGGTCTGGGGATTGCGGTCGATGAGCGGGAACCAGGTGCTCTGGACCTGGACCATGATGCGGTGGCCCTTGAGGAAGCGGTGGTCGGCCGTGTGGAGATCGATCGTGTACTCGGCCGGCTCTCCCGGAACGAGCGGCTCCGGCTTTTCGAAGCTCTTGCGGAAACGGCCGCGGAAGACATCGTTGGCGACCATCAGCTGGTAACCGGCCATCTTCGGCTCGGCCGGGTGGTCCTCGGGGTAGACGTCGATGAGCTTGACCACCCAATCGCTGTCCGTCCCCGTCGTCGAGGCGAACAGCTTGGCCGTGATCCGCCCGGTGACCGTCACGTCCTCGGCCAGGGGCTCGCTCTCCCAGCTGAGGACGTCGGGCCTGAGGTGGGCGAAGCGCTGGTCGCCGACGAGCCAGGTCGACCAGCCCGAGCCGCGGGGGTCGTAGGTCGGTTCGACCGGCCGCGGCCGGTAGGGCACGGGATGGGCCGGGTCGGAGATGTAGCTGTCGCAAGTCCTGTCGCCCGTCGCGTCCGGGGGCTCGAACGACAGCCGGCCGTTCTCCCGGAAGTAGAGGCCGCGGTCCTCGGTCAGGCCGCGCGGCGGCCAGTCTTCGTAGACCCGCCACTCGTTGGCCCCGGTCTCGAAGGTCACGGCTTCGGGGACGTCGAAACCCGGCTCGTCCTTGAGGAAGCGGGCGAAGAACGGCGCCTGGATGCGGGCCCGGAAGTATTTCGAGGTGTCGGAGCCGAACTCGAGGCGGCCGAGGGCCTCGCCGCCCGTCCGCATCCAGCCGCCGTGGTTCCAGGGGCCGGCGACGAAGAAGCTGACCTCCCGCCCGTCGAAGGGCTCGAGCGTCTCGTAGATCTTCTGGGGTCCGTAGAAGTCCTCCTGGTCCCACCAGCCGGCGACGTGGAGGGCCGGCACCTTGACCGCGGTCAGATAGCCCGCCATGGCCTGCTTTCGCCAAAACGCGTCGTAGTTCGGGTGGGCCACGAAGTCGTTCCAGGACGGGATGCGGCCCAGGAGGACCTTTTCGTTGACCGTCGCCAGCGGCCCCAGCCGGAGATACCACTCGAAGGTGTCGTACTCGTCGAAGCGGAAGTTCGTGCTCTCCTTGGTCGTCTCCATCATGGCCGCGTACTCGAAGCCGTAGCTCAGGCGGAAGGCCCCGTTGTGATGGAAATCGTCGCCGAGGTACATGTCGGCCGGCGAGGCCTGCGGCGAAACGGCCTTGAGGGCCGGGTGGGGATCGAGCATGGCCATGGCCGCGGTCCAGCCGTCGTAAGAGACGCCGCGCAGCCCGACCCGGCCGTTGTGGCCGGGCACGTGGGCCAGGAGCCACTCGATCGTATCGTAGGCGTCCGTGCTTTCGTCGACGGCCTTGGGATCGCGCCGGTCGCGCGGCGGCCGCTGCATGACGAAAGTCCCCTCGGAGCCGTAGCGGCCCCGGATGTCCTGGAAGACGAAGATGTAGCCGTCGGCGACGAGCTCCTCGTAGGCCGGGCCGGCCAGCAGCCCGGGCGACGAGGGCACCCCGTACGGCGTCCGCAGCATCAGGAACGGCAGCGGCCCGGCCGCCCCTTCCGGCGCGAAGACGACGGTGTTGAGCCGGACCCCGTCCCGCATCGTGACCATGACCCGGATCTCCCCGAACGCGGGCCCCGGAGCCCCGGACCGGGCCGCCAGCCGGACGCCGACTGCGCCGGCCAGGACCAAGCCCAGGACGGCGGCGATGGGAACGGCCCTCCTCCCCGGCGCGATACGGCTCATGGCGGCCTCCTTTCCGTAGGTCGAAGCCCGATGATAGCCCCGCCGCCGCGGCGCGTCAATTGACAGGCCTTCGGCCGAACGCATAGAATGCCCTCGTCCCCATGAAGATCGTCCTGTCCGAGACGCTGAGCTACTGCTTCGGCGTCCGCAAGACGCTCGAAACGACCGACCGCCTGCTGGCCGCCCGGCCCGGCCGGACCTACTACATGCTCGGCGAGATCGTCCACAACGAGCACGTCATCGAATCCCTCCGGGCCCGGGGCCTGCGTATCGTCCAGAGCCTGGCCGACGTCCCGGCCGGCGGCGTGGTCATCCTCCAGAGCCACGGCTCGAGCCGGCGGCGCTACCGCGAGCTCGAGGAGCGCGGGCTCGAGTACGTCGACGCCACCTGCCCCATGGTCGGCATCATCCACGACCGCGTCCGCGAGGTCGAGGCCCAGGGCCGCACGCCGGTCGTCATCGGCCAGTTCGGGCACGACGAGGTCCGGGGCATCGTCGGCCAGGTCGCCCGAGCCCTGGTCGTCAAGTCCCCCGAGGAGGTCACCCCGGAGCTGTTCGCCGGCGTCGTCCGGGCCGGCATCGTGGCCCAGTCGACCTTCGTCGAGGCCGAGGCCCGGGCCATCGTCGACCGCATCCGCGAGCTCGTCCCGGACGTCGTCTACCACGACACCATCTGCCGGCCGACCAAGGTCCGCCAGCGCGAGGTCGAGACCCACACCCGGACGGCCGACGTCGTCATCGTCATCGGCTCCCGACACAGCGCCAACACCCGCCACCTCTACGACATCGCCCGGGCCATCAATCCCCGGACCTGGCTCATCGACCGTCCCGAGAGCGTCGAGGACATCGCCGTGCCCGACGGGGCGACGGTCTTCGTCGCCTCGGGGGCCTCGACGCCCATGGAGCTCATCGACGAGGTCGTGGCCCGCCTGCAGGCCCGTTCCGGGGACGACGCGGCGGGACGGAAGGAGGGCCCGCCGTGACCTTCGAACGGTTCGTCGCCGGAGCCAAAGCCCGTCTTTCGGCCGACCTGGCCGCATTCCTCGCGGCCAAGCGCCCCGATCTGGCCCGGATCGAGCCCTGGGGCCCCGATGTCCTCCGCCGGCTGGAGTCCTTCACCCGCAAGGGCAAGATGATCCGGGGCGGCCTGGTCCTGCTGGCCCACGGCATGGCCGGGGGCCGGACGGGGCCGGCGGCGGTCCGGGCCGGCACGGCCTTCGAGCTCATCCAATCGGGACTGCTCGTCCACGACGACATCATCGACCGCGACCCCCGGCGCCGCGGCGCCCCGTCCGTCCACGAGCAATACGCCCGCCTGGCGCCCGCCCCGGCCGGGACGGCGGCCGCCCATTTCGGGACGAGCCTGGCCATCTGCGCCGGGGACATCGCCATCTTCCTGGCCTTCGAGGCCCTGGCCGGGCTGCCGGGGCCGCCGGACCGCGCCGCCCGCGTCCAACGGCTCTTCGCCGCCGAGTTCGGGCTGGTCGGGCTCGGCCAGATGCTCGACATCGAGGCCGGTTCGGGGCGCCGCGCCCTCACGGAGGGCGAGGTCCTCGACATCTATCGTTTCAAGACGGCCCGCTACTCCTTCTCCCTGCCGCTCGCCGCGGGTTGGCTCCTGGGCGGGGGGTCGGCCCGGGCCCTTCCGGCCCTGAAACGCCTCGGCGAGGACCTCGGACTGGCTTTCCAGATCAAGGACGACGAGCTCGGGCTGTTCGGCAGCGCCGCGGCCACGGGCAAGCCCGTCGGCTCCGACGTCCGCCAAGGCAAGAAGACCCTGTTCTGGCTGGGCCTGGCCCGACGGGCTTCCGGGGCCGACCGCCGGCGCTTCGAAGCCGTCTTCGGCCGGGAGGGAGCGACCGTCGCCGACGTCCGCTTCGTCCGCGACCTGGCCGGTCGCCTCGGCGTCCGCGACGACGTCCTGGGCGTCGTGGCCGGGTTGGCCCGCCGGGCGGCCGGACGGATCGCGTCGTTGCCCGTCTCCGCCCGGCACAGGGAGCTCCTGTTGTCGCTCCTCGATTACAGTCTGGCCCGGCGTTCCTAGCCCCCCACCCCCCTTCGGCCGCGAGGGGGTGAGATATCACCTCGGGAATCACCCTTAGGGGTGATTGACCGGTCCCGGCCCCGGGGCGAGAATCGTCCCGTCCTTATCGTAAGGAAACCTCGTTCGAAGGACGGGACCGATGGACAATCGCAAAGACAAGCGTTTCACCGAACGGAACACGGTTTTCATCAAGTCGACCTCCGAGACCGCCGAGGCCCTCTACGGCCACGGCATCAACGCCCACACCCACGACCTGTCCCTGTCCGGGGCCCGGATCTGCACCCCCCACTACTTCCCCGTCGGCAGCGTCGTCCGCATCGTCATCGACCTCGAGCGGACCCACCAGTCCATCAAGGTCGACGGCGAGGTCAAGTGGACCAAGAAGAGCGAGGAGGACGACGACCTCTTCGAGAGCGGCGTCGAATTCCTCCACAGCATCTCCCAGACGCTGCTGTCCCTGATCAAGCACCTCTACGCCGAGAAGAACGGCGGCGGCATCCCCACGGCCGTCTCCCACTGATCAGGCCCAGGCCCTCTCCAGCGCGTCCCTCCGGTCGAGCAGCAGGCCGATGTAGACCGCCTCGAGGTCGACCATCTCCCGGTCGTCCCGTCTCAGCCATTCCGAGAGCCAGGCGAAGCGCAGCGCCAGGACGAGGTCCGGGAACACCGCCCACGCCTCGTCCGCGTAGCCGGCTTCGGCCCGGAGCCGCCGGACGAGCGTCACGACCAGCTCCTTCGTCAGGCAACGCGGGTCCTCCATCCCCAGGCACCCGGTCAGGACGGCGGCGTCGTAGGTCTCCGGCCGGTAGCCGCAGAACTCGAAGTCGATCAGGCCGTTGATCCCGGTCTCCGACCAGATGACGTTCAGGGGATGGAAGTCGCCGTGGGCGAAGGCCGTGGGGACGGCGGCCAGGCGCGGGAAGAGCCGCCTCTCGACATGGAGCACGGCCGGAAAGAGCCGCTCGAAGAGGGGCCGGTCGCGTTCGCCGATCTTGCCCATGAGGTCGCGGACGAAGGCGGGCAGGGAGAAGGCCGCCGCGCCCTCGCGTCCCGGGGCCGCTTCGGCGGCGGCCCGGAACCGGACCAGGAGACCGGCCAGGGCCTCGCCCCGCCAGCCTTCGAAGGCGTAGGCGGGCCGGTCGAGCGGCACGCCCGGGACGAACGGCGAGACCAGCCAGGCGCCGCCGTCGCGTTCGGCGACGTAACGCCCGGGCGCGAAGGCCAGCCAGGGACGGACTTCGGGCAGGCCCGCGGCGAGGTGGGCCGCCGCGGCGGCGATCTCCTGTTTGCGGGCGGCCGCGGTGGCGGCGTGGCGCTCGACGACCCACAGCCCGCCCCGCGCGTCCTCGGCGGCGGCGCGCTCGAGGCACCTCTCGGGGCTCCCGGCGAGCGGCAGGTCGGGCCGCAGGCGGGCCAGCTCGATATCCAGCGTCTTCAGGACGGCGGCGGCGCTCTCGGTCTTCATGTCGGTCCTCCGGTCTCCCCTTCGCGCCGCATGATAGAGGCCGGACCCGGGGCTGTCAACGGAATTCGTTCCCGGCCGGCCTCTTTTGCCTTATAATCGGGAGAAACCGACGGCCATGAGCGACATCACCCCGTACCTGTCCGACCGGGTCGGCCCCCTCGGCGGCCGAATAGAGGAACTGGTGCGCCGTCACGCCGCGCTCTGGCGCGAGGCGGCGTCCGAAGTCCGCCCGGCCGTCCGCCCATACACCCGGGCCGACAAGCGGGCCGCCGAACGCGAGTTGTCGAACCTGGCCGGCGCCCTGTCCGACGAAGAGGTCCGGACCGCCTGCCTCGACGGCTCTCCCGACGCCGCCCGCCTCGAAGCCCTGGCCGCCGGGCTCAAGCCGGGCCTGCGGCGGCTGCTGGGGATCGTCGGCCTGCCCCTCGACGCCGTCTACGACGCCCGATTCGTCGACGCCACCCGCCGCTTCCTCNNCCCCGCCGCTTCCTCGGCGCCGCCCGCGACTTCGACCCGTCCCTCGGCCTCGACGCGGCCTATCAGGCCCTGCGCAACGTCTGGATCATGAATTCGCTGCAGTTCGACCTCGGCCGGCCCGTCGTCGCGGACGACGCCGTCTTCGCCTACAGCATGGTCTATCCGTATCTCGACAACGCCCTCGACGACGCGCGGGCCGGGGAGACGGGCAAGCTGGACCTGCTGGCCAAGCTGCGGGGCTGGCTCGAGGGGGACGGCCCGGCGGCGGAGGCGCCGGCCGAGGCCCGGCTCCTCTCGCTCGTGCGGCTCATCGAACGGTGTTTCCCGCGCCCGGAGCACCCGGACGTCTACGGCTCGCTCCTGGCCATCTACAACGCCCAGGTCCGCAGCCTCCTCCAGCAGTCGCCGGGCGCCGCCGCTTCCGCGGAGGAGGTCCTGGCCATCAGCCTGGAAAAGGGAGGCGCCTCGGTCCTCGCCGACGGCTATCTCGTGGCCGGGAAGCTGGCCCCGGCCGACGAGGAGTTCTGCTTCGGGTTCGGGACCTTCCTCCAACTGGCCGACGATCTCCAAGACCTCGGCGAGGACGCGCGGCTCCGCCACCGGACGCTGTTCACGATGGCGGAAGGCCGGTCCGGGCGTGAAGCCGCCGCCGTGCGGCTCGAGAACTACCTGGCCGCCGTCGTCGAGCGGGCCCGCCTCGGGGCGACGCCGTCCCGGTCGGCGCTCTGCGACGCCATCGAGGGAGGGATGACCCTCATGTTCCGGGCATCGATCGGCCGGCGCCCCGAGGCCTTCCGGGGCCGCTTCGTCCGGCGGGCCAAGCGCGGCTTCCCGGTCCGTTTCTCCTTCCTGGACAAGCTCGGCCGGCGCCTCGCAAGCGGGATGCCCGCGGCCGGGGCCCGGCTGGCCGACCTCGACCCGGGGCTGGTCGCCCTGAGGGCCCTGTCGTCGCGGGCCTTCGCCCTCGAATGACGCGCCGCTATTTGGCGATGACCGCGGCCGTCTTCGGGGCCCGGACGGCCTTCCAGGCGAGCGTGGCCGCCTTGACGTCGCCGGCCGGACGGACGGTCCCCGAGATGAGCTCGCCGTCGACCCGGCCCTCGTACATGAGGGAGACCTCTCGGCCGTCCGCCGTCGTGTCGGCCCGGAAGGAGAACCGGTCGCCCGAGACGACGAAGCCGCCCACGGGGAGCGGCCGCCCGTCCTCCGACGCCGTCGCCGTCACGTCCTGGAATTCCTGCGCGGCCTGGAGCGTCACCCGGCGGGTCCGGCTATCGACCGTGACCTCCCAGTCCCAACGCCCGGAGACGTTGGCCGGAACGATCCAGAAATGGATGTCGCGGACATCGTCGTACGAGGTCGTGATCTCGACGGTCTTGTCCGGACGCCAGTCCCCCATCTCGAAGCTGTGGGAGACGAGGCGCGTGCCCGGCTTGAGCTCGGACAGGAGCTTCGGCCGCAGCCGGACGTTGACCGAGTTCAGCAGGTACATCGTGACCACGGTGGCGTCGCGGAAATCGGCCTCGAAGATGTTCCCCCTGACGAAACGGACCCTGCCCGCGAGGCCGGCCGCGGCCGCGTTGGCCTCGCTCTCCTCGATGCGGATGGGATCGATGTCGATCCCCATGGCCTTGATCCCGAACCGCTTGGCCGCGGCGATGACGATGCGGCCGTCGCCGCAGCCGAGGTCGTAGAGGATATCGCCGGCCCGGACCCCGGCCAGGCCCAGCATGGCGTCAACGACCTCGGGCGGCGTCGGCACGTAGGGCACGTCGTAGCCGCGGAACTGCCCCCAGGGCAGGTCCTGGATGAGGGCGGAAGACGGCAGGACGAGCAGAGCCCCGAGGACGACGGCGTCCCTCAGGAAATGGCGTCTCATCGCGTCCCTCCTCGTCGACCGCGGCCGGATAGGCGCATGATAAGCCCGGCCTGGGTCCCTGTCAAACCGGGCGGCGCCGGAGCCCGGACTAAGCCTGGACCTGGCCGTCGAAGAGGCGGATGGTCCGGCCCGAGCGGGCCGCGATGTGGTCGTTGTGGGTGACCATGACGATGGTCCGGCCGGCCCGCCAGAGGTCGGTCAGAATGGCCATGATCTCCTCGCCGCTCCTCGAGTCGAGGTTCCCGGTCGGCTCGTCGGCGAGCAGGATGGGCGGGTCGTTGGCCAGGGCCCGGGCCAGGGCGATCCGCTGCTGCTGGCCGCCCGAGAGCTCGGTCGGCCGGTGGTCGCGCCAGTCGTAGAGGCCGACGGCGTTGAGGAGCTCGGTGACACGCTGGCGGCGCGTCCGGCCGTTCTTGCCGTCGAAGAGCATGGGCAGCTCGACGTTCTCCCAGGCCGTGGCATAGGGCAGGAGGTTGAAGTTCTGGAAGACGAAGCCGATCTTCCGGTTGCGCACCGCGGCCAGCTCGTCGAAGGTCAACCCGGCCACCTTGTCGCCGTCCAGGCGGTACTCCCCCGCCGTCGGCGTGTCGAGGCAGCCGATGATGTTCATCAGCGTCGATTTGCCCGAGCCCGAAGGTCCCATGATGGAGACGAACTCGCCCGCGGCGATGCCGAGGGTGATGCCCCGCAGGGCCTCGAGCGACTGGCTGCCGGTCCGATAGACCTTGGTGATGCCTTCGAGATCGATCATGATCGTTTCCTATTCATACCGCAGAGACTCAATCGGGTTGGCCCTGGAGGCCCGGAGGGCCGGGAAGATCCCCGACAGGAAACAGAGCGCCGAAAGCACGGCCGCGTAGACGAGGAAGGTCGAGAGTGAGAACTCCGGCCTCAGGAGATAGGCCTCGATGCCGAACGAATCGTAGTTGAGCGGGGCCAGCCGGATGAGGTGGACGAGGTCGAAGGCCAGGACGAAGCCCCAGAACGTGCCCTTGGCGAAGACGAACAGGGTCTCGAGCAGGAACTGGCCGACGATCGTCCGCCGCCGGGCCCCGATGGCCAGCTTGATGCCGATCTCCTTGGTCCGCTCCTTGGCCGCCGCGTACATCAGGTTGGTCACGCCGACGGCGCCGATGAGGAGGGTCAGGGCGCCCATGATGCCGAGGAAGATCTCGATGCCCTTGAAGATGGCCTCGCCCTGCTTGTAGTCCTCGATGGTGTTCCAGAAGCTCGTGGCGTAGCGGTCGGCCGGATCGAAGCGGTATTTGCGGCCGAGGAGCGTCTTGACCCGCGATTCGATGAGCGGCGAGAGCGCGGCCTCGCGCGGCTGGATGTGGAGCTGGTCGAGATAGCGCTGGTTGTCGATCTGGCGGAAGGCCCGGAACGGCAGGTAGACCTGCTCGGCGTCCGGCCCGTTGTACATCGAGTCCTGGATCTTCTTCTGCAGGACCCCGACCACGGTGAAGGGGACGCGGGCGATGACGATGGTCCTCCCGACGGGATCCGCGGCGCCGAACAGGTCCGCGGCCACCTTCCAGCCGATGAAGGCGACCTTGCGGCCCTCGCGCTCATCCTCGGCGTTGAGGAAGCGGCCGCCGAGCCGCGGCACCTGGGTCCGCAGGAGGGCGAAGTCGGGCGTCGTGCCGTGGACGGTGCGGTTGATCTCCTTGCCGTTGGCCGATACCGGCCACCCGTTGTACGACTCCGGGACGATGCGGAGGATCTCCGGGATGCGCTCCCGGAGATACTCGACGTCCTCGGGATAGAGCCGGATCGTCCGGCCCTTGGGCAGGCCTTCGAAGGTGAGCGAGGTCTGCCCGCCGTAGACCATGATCAGGGTCTCGCCGAGCCCGCTGAAGGCGACCCGGGCCTGGGTGGTCATGCCCCGGCCGAAGGCCATGAGCAGCAGGATCGAGAGCGTGCCCCAGAACAGGGCGAAGGTGATGAGCGAGGCCCGCCGGCGGCGCTTGCGGTATTCGCTCCAGAAGAAGCGGGGCAGGGTCAGGTTCACGGCTATTTCCTCAAGGCCTCGATGGGGTCGGTCGAGGCGGCGGTCCGGGCCGGGATGCTCCCGGAGACGATGCCGATCGCGAGCAGGATCAGGATGGTCGAGACGACGACGACGGGGTTGAGGACCGGGACGCCGACGAAGCCGGTGAAGCTCAACCCTCCCCCGTCGCCGCCCTTCGAGAAGGCCTGGACCGCCTGAAGGACGCCGGCCGCGAGTCCGAAGCCGGCCAGGCCGCCGATGAGCATGATGGCCAGCGACTCGCTGAAGAACTGCCAGAGAATGGTCCGGCGGCGGGCCCCGACGGCCAGCTTGATCCCGATCTCGCGGGTCCGCTCCTCGACGACGACCCGCATGATCGAGGCCACGCCGACGCCGCCGACGAGGAGGGTGAAGGACCCGATGACGCCGAGGAAGATGGTGAAGGCCAGGAAGAAGGTCGAGAACTGTTTCTCGAATTCCATCGTGTCCCAGACGCCGAGGGCGTCCGGGTCGGCCGGATCGAAGCCGACGAGCCGGGCCAGGTGGGCCTTGACCCCGTCCATGACCGCCTTGCTTCGATTCCGGTCGAGGGGCCGGAAGATGATGTTCGAGATGTACTTGTCGCCGTAGAGCGAGGCGTACGTCGTCCAGGGGATGAAGGCGCAGCGCTCGTCGCGCTGGCCGTTGTAGTTGGAGTTCTGGAGCTTGGTCCGCATGACCCCGACGACCGTGAACGGCACCCCGTCGAGGAAGACGGACTGGCCGACGGGTTCGGCGGCCCCGAACAGGTCGGCGGCCAGGACGTCGCCGATGAAGCAGACCCTCTTGCGGCCGGCCATGTCCTCGGGATCGATGAACCGCCCCTTCCCGGCGATGGTGTTGCGCATGAGCTCGAAACGGGGATTGACGCCGCGGACGGTGTTGCGGAACTCGTTGCGGTCGTAACGGATGAGCCGGCTGCCGACGAACTCCGGGCTGATGAGCTCGATGCCGGGGACCTTGTCGGGGATCGCTTCGACCGTCTCCGGGGTGATGCGCACGGGTTTGCCCTTGAGGAAGCCCTGCCAGGCCAGGGTCGTCCGCGAGGGGAAGACCAGGACGATGCCCTGGCCCATGCCGTGGAAGCGCTTGATCTGGGCCTTGGACACGGAATCGCCGAAGGCCAGCAGGAGGATGACCGAGAACGTCCCCCAGACCACCCCCGACAGGGTCAGGGCGGTCCGCAGGGGCTGGCGGACGAGGTCCCGGAAGAGATTGCGGAAGAAGATGCCGATCACTTGATCTCCCGGGGCGGCCTCTCCACGACCTGATCGCCCTCCTTGACGCCGTCGAGGATCTCGATGTTCAGGCCGTCCGAGAGGCCCGTGCGGACCTCGACTTTCCGCGTCTTCTCGCCGTCGGGGACCTCGACGAACTTCCGGCCGTCCTCGAACAAGACCAGCCGCTCGGGCAGCAGGGCGACCTGCCGGCGCTCGCGGATCTGGATGCTGGCCGTGGCCGAGAAGCCGGCCCGGAGCGTCGCCCCGGCGAGGTCGTCGATGAGGATCCAGATGTCGAAGAGGGTGGCATTGCCCTCTTTCTTGGCCTTGGGGAAGATGCGGTCGACGTGGCCGGGGATCTTGGCCTCGGGCAGGGCCCCGATCTGGATCTCGGCGGCCAGCCCGTCGGCGATCTTGCCGACGTCGATCTCGTCGACCGTGCCCTTGAACAGCAGGCTGCCCATGTCGGCGAGCGAGCAGAGCTCGGTCCCCGGCTGGAAGTTCGTCAGGGGGACGACGGGATCGCCCTGGAAGACGCTTTGGGCCAGGATGATCCCGGTGATGGGCGACTTGATGAGCGAGTCGATGTCACGGTTGGCCATGCGGATGCGGCCCTTCTCGAGCAGCTCCAGGCGCTCCGAGGACGTCCGGAACCTCAGCTCGGCCTCCTTGTAGAGGCCCTCGGTGGCGTCCATCTCGGACCGCGAGATGAGGTTCCCCTTGAACAGCTCGAGCTGGCGCGTCCAGTCGCTCTTGAGCTTCTGCATCGTCACCTCGGCCAGCTCCATGGCCCGGCGGGCCTCGACGTATTCGATGGGCGTGGGATTGGGCGAGATCTTGAACAGGGGCGCCCCGGCCTTGACCGCGTCGCCGACCTTGAACAGGACCTCGGCCACGATGCCGGGGATGGTCGACTTGACCTTGATCTCCTTCTCCGGCTCGATCGTGCCGACGGCCAGGGCCTTCTCCCGGATGTCTCCCCGCGAGACGGAGACGAGCTTGGTCTCGACCTTGGGCCGGCCGCAGGCGAGCAGGAAATAGACGAACGTCAGGAGCAGGGCCAGGCCGAACACGCGGAAGATCCACTTTTTCATGATGCACCTCGGGCTTCGGAGCTCACAAGGAGAGACGGGAACGGGCGCGGAAAAGTTCGCGGTCCGGCCTGACCGGGCCGAAGACCGCGGCCAAGTCTCAGATAACGCTGTCTTTAGATCTTCCGGATCTCAGCGCCCGGCCTGGGTCAGGACGACCTCGACCCGCCGGTTCTTGGCCCGGTTGGCCTCGGTGTCGTTCGGGGCGACCGGGTTCTCCGGACCGAAGCCCTGGTATTTCATGCGGCTGTTGGAGATGCCCTGGGTCATCAGGAACTCGTAGACCGACCGGGCCCGGTCCATGGACAGGCGCATGTTGAGCTCGGCCGAGCCGGTCGAATCCGTGAAGCCCTCGATGCTGAGGTTCATCTGCGGGAAGACCATCAGGATGCCGGCCAGCTTGGCCACGGTCAGCTGGGAGGCCGGCTTGAGGGTGGCCTTGCCGACGTCGAAGAGGATGCCGGACAGGCTGACGATGACGCCGCGGGCCGACTCGGTCGTCTCGGCGACCGAGGACAGGGCGCCCTTGAGCATGCCGGCCAGGTCGTCGCGCTCCTTCTTGATGGCGTCGCGCTCGGCGGCCAGGACGTTCTTCTCCGCGGCGACCCGGTCGCGCTCGGCGGCGATGGCGTTCTTCTCGGCGGCCAGCTTCTCGGTCTGTTCGGCCAGGGCCCGGGTCTCGGCGGCCAGGGCCTCCCGCTGGAGGCGGACCTCCTTGAGCTCCTCGGCGATGCGGGCGGCATCCCCCTCGGCCGTGGTCGCCCGGGTCTCGAGGGCGGACCGCTCGGCCAAGCGCTTGGCTTCGGCCTCGGCGGCGGCTTTTTCCTCGTTGATCTTGACGGTCTCCTTGATGGCCTGGGCGGCCAGCTGGGCGGCTACCCGGGCCTGGTCGGCCATGAGCTTCTTGTTCTTGGCCGCGGCCTGGGCCTTGGCGTAGGCGGCTTGGGCCTGGCTCAGGGCCTTGGGGCTGATCTCGGCCGCGCCGACCTTGCCGGCGATCTCGATGGCCTTGGCGGCCTGCTTGACGGCGGCCGGGGTCGGATCGTTGTACTGGAAGCTGGCGATGGAATCCAGGGCCGGCTTGAAGTCGGACGTGAAGTCCTTGAACGAGAACGGCGTGTTCAGCAGCCCCAGCCCCTGGCTCTCGCCCGAGACGAAGACGACGAGCTCGGTCGGCCGGGTGACGGTGGCGAAGGGCTCCGCCGTGACCATGAGGGCGAACACCTTCTTGCCCGTGTAGGCTTGGAGGGTGCCCGAGGAGCTCTTCTTGTCGGCCACGACCTCGCCCAGGTTCTCGACCGTCCCGTCGGGGGTCACGGCCCACAGGACGTAGGCCGAGATGTCCCCGGAGAACAGGACGGCCGGCTCCATTTTCTGGTACTTCAGGCCGACCGAGGCCTGGCCGTTGTCGAAACCGAGGGTCCCCTGCATGGCGGCGCGGGAGGGGGCCCGGGAGGTCCGGGCGAATCCGATGTCGACGGTCTTGCCGCTCTGCAGGGTCAGGGCGGTCAGCTTGACCTCGGCGCCGGCGAGGGCCGACGAGGCGAGAAGGACGGAGACGGCGAGAACGGCGAACGCGCGTTTCGACATGGGACCTCCTTTGCATGGAGGGGCGGTCTCACGGCCGCCCGCGAGCGAAGGATAACACCGGGGCCCCGGGGCGTCAACGGCCCGGCGCGGCGCGGTTGAAATCCCGCGTCGATGGGCCTATCATGGGAACACATCGAGCAGGGAGGGCGGAGATGTCCATCGAACTCGGCCCGAAGGAACGGGAACTCCTGGGGGAACTTCTCGAGAAAGAGCTCGAAGAGGTCCGCTCGGAGCTCCATCACACCCAGGCCCACGGCTACAAGGAAACCCTCAAGGAGAGGGAACAGCTCGTGCGCGAGCTGTTGGCCAAGCTGGGCGGGTGACGGAGGCAACCTGATCGGGAAGCCGGGTCGCGAAAGGAGAGCGTCATGAACCGTGAACGGAGCCGTCTGACATCGGGCGCGCTCGCCGCCCTGGCCCTGGCGGCCGGGCTGTCCCTGGCCGCGGCGGCCCAGGACCCGCCGGCCGCGACTCAGGCCGCGCCCGCCGACCCGCGACTGGCCCGGATCCTCGAGCGGACGAAGGCGTATTGCGCCAAGCTCGAGCGGGCCGCCCTCGACTTCACCTGCCTCGAGAAGATCGAGGAGCGGACCTATTCCATGGTCGAGGAGGCTCCCGACACGGCCGTCCCGAACCCCGGGGGCATGGCCTACTCCTACAAGTCCGTCAAGAGGCCCTACTACGCCAACACCTACGTCTACGACTATCAGTTCGTCCGCAAGGGCGCGGACAAGAAGGAGAGCCGCGTCCTCGTCGAGGAGAACGGCCGGAAGAAGAAGGAGCGGGAGGCCGTCCTGACGACGATGGCCGTGCGCGTCGAGAACGCCCTCTTCGGGCCCATCGGCCTGCTCGACGCGGCCGTCCAGGAGCTCCACACCTACACGATCGTCGGCGAGGAGAAGGACAAGGGCAAGACCGTGCTCGTCGTTGACGCCGTCTCGAACGTCCCGCTCGACCGGGTCCACTGCACCGGACGGGTCTGGATCCGGGAGGACGACGCCAACATCCTCAAGATCGCCTGGGACCAGGCCTCCGTCGGCAACTTCCAGATCATCCGGGAGACGGCCCGGCGGATGGGCGCCGAGCCCAAGCTGACGTCCATGACGGAATACGGCCTGGAGAAGGGCGGACTGCGCTTCCCCAGCAAGGACGTCACCGAGGAGGGCTACCTCAAGCACGGCCTTGTTCAGGTCCGGTCGCTGACCACGATCCTCTATAAGGATTACAAGTTCTTCACCGTCGAGACCGAAGTCGGATACTGAGCGACGGCCGGACCGGCGCTTGGCGCGCGACCCGGATCGAGTATAATGCCCCGGTATTCCCCCACGACAGGAGAAACGACCATGCACTCGAAAGCCGCTGCCACCATACTGACGATGATGGCCGCCGTCCTGGCTCTCTCGACCGCCGGTCCGGCCCAGGATAAAAAATTTGATGCGCTCTTAGGGACCTGGGACGTCAAGATGGAGGACGGCTCTCGCGAGTTCGTCTGGGAGTTCACGGCGAAGGATGGCCAGCTGGCCGGCAAATACACCGGAGCTTCGGGCAGCTCGGACATGGCCGACCTGTCCTTCGAGGGCGGCACGGTCAAGTTCAGCGTGACGCTCGGCGGCGGCATGGTTATCCGTTACGAGGCCGCCGTGGCCGAGGACCGGCTTATCGGGACGCTGTCGCTCGAGTTCGGCGAGGCCGCCATCACGGGGACGAGGCGAAAATAAGCGGGCGCCTGGTGCCGGTGGAGGGGATCGAACCCACACGCCTATCGCTAGGCACGGGATTTTGAGTCCTGTAAGCAGATCCCCTGCGGCATCTCTAATTCACTCTATTCGATGTAGTTACTTTGCCCAAACCGCTATTGACCTTGTCCGTGTCACACGGGCGTAACGGATTCTGGCCGGTTGCCGGCGATACGCACGGAGCATTGAGGCGCTCAACACCTTCTCGGTTCAGCTCATCTCTGGGATGCAGATACCTTTGGGTGACAAGGACGCTGGAATGTCCATAATACCGCGAAATTGTCACGATATTGACTCCCCGTTCAAGGAGTCTGGTGCCGAAGGTCCGGCGCAGGTCATGAAAAGTCAATCCCTTGATCTCCGCATCTCGGCAGGCCTTCTCGAACGCCACCCGAACACTCTTGAGAGGGAAAATGAGGGCTCCAACCTGGTCCTTTTCCCGAAGCCCCAGCAGAACCGTCCGGAGAGTCTGGTTCACCGGGATAAAGCGAGGGCGCCCGCTTTTCGAGTGCGGAACCCTGATGTCATTATTGATAAGATCCTGGTCAGACCACTTCATGCTGAGGATCTCTCCTCTCCTCATACCGGTGTGAAGCGCTACCAGAATAACCGGTTTGAGTTCTTCGGTACATGACCCCAGGAGCCGTACTTCTTCCTCTTCCGTTAGCACCCGCACTCTGTCGTTCTCCCGCTCCGAGAAGAAGCGGATCTTGCAGACGGGGTTCACCTTGAGATACCCCCAGTCTATCGCCAGGTTGAGCATCCGCTTGAGGAGTGCCATCCGGCGGTTGATCGTACTTCTGGCCTCTCCGGAGCGGATTCTTTCTGAACGGAAACGCTCAATTGACTGGGGCGTGATCTCCTGCAATGAAAAGTCATTAAAGTACTCGCCGAGCGTTCGGAGCCGGAATTCGTCGGTTTCCCTGACCTGCCCCCCTCACAGGGATCCAGCCCATGTGATAAGATTTCGCTGGATCGAGGGAGGTCGACATGGCCAGGAAACGGTTTTCCCCGGAGCAGATCATCACCATGCTCCGGGAGGCGGAAGTCCTTCTCAATCAATCG
>MTKX01023123.1_pt1 | contig 47383 bp, 37 predicted proteins | sample 1042771 | NCBI WGS metagenome assembly MTKX01 (sample SAMN06212183, study PRJNA360534) | anaerobic digester metagenome | biome: Wastewater treatment plant; material: sludge; isolation source: anaerobic digester fed with sludge from wastewater treatment plant | place: Denmark: WWTP Randers ...
CGAGTCCCTCGGCCTCGAAATGCTCGAAATCCCCGACTGGAACTGCTGCGGCGCCTCCTCCGCTCACAGCCTCGACCACGAGCTCGGCCTGGCTCTGCCCGCGCGTAACCTCTTCCAGGCCGAAAAGGTGAACCTCGACTCCCTTGCCATCCCCTGCGCCGCCTGCTACTCCAAGCTGGCTGCCGCGGCGGTGGCGTTGGAGAAGGACCCCGCCTTCCGCGAGCGCATGGAGTCTACCCTCGGCGCACGCTACGAGGGCAAGGTCAAGCCCAGGAGCCTGCTTGAGGTGATGGTGCGCGATGTGCCGAAGGAGGCCCTCAAGGCCAAGGTGACCCACCCCCTCAAGAACCTCAGGGTCGTCGGCTACTACGGATGCCTCCTCATCCGGCCACCCGAGACCACGGGCCTCTGGGACGACCCCGAGCATCCCTGCTCCCTGGACGAGGTCGTCGAGTGGATGGGCGCCGACCCCATCCCCTGGAGCTACGGTGTCGACTGCTGCGGGGGCAGCCTGACGCTGAACCGCAGCGACGTGGTGGTCCACCTGGTCGACAAGCTGGTGGAAAGAGCCCACGAGGCGGGTGCCGATGCGATGGTCACCGCCTGCCCCATGTGCAGCGCCAACGTCGACGGCCGCCAGCTCTACCGCGGCGGCATCCCCTTCCTGGGTAAGCGGCCAGACGCCAAGCCGGTGCCCATCTTTTACTTCACTGAGCTGATGGCGCTGGCGTACGGACTGCCGATGGCGAAGGTGCTCGGTAAGCATTACGTCGACCCGAGACCCCTGTTGGACAGGCTCGGGCTGGCGTGACGGGTTGCACACCCGGCGGAGCGTAGGATGAGCGAAGAAAAACAGACAGCGGCCGTGCTCGTGGTCGGCGCCGGTATCGCCGGAATGGCTGCCGCCATGCACCTCAGCCACCTTGGTCAGCAGGTCCTCCTCCTCGATTCGGCCCCCACCATCGGCGGCTCGATGCACCTCCTGGACCACACCTTCCCCTCCGATTCCTGCGGGTTGTGCCTCATGCTCCCCCAGCAGCCCGCCTACTGCCCCACACTCGAGTGCGAGCGCCGCTCGGGGATCAAGCTCCTCCCCTACTGCGACCTGCTTGCCCTGGAGGGGGACGCCGGTGCCTTCCGCGCCACGCTGCGCCACAAGCCGCGCTTCGTGTCGCAGGCCTGCGACGGCTGTGGGCTCTGCGCACAGGTCTGCCCCGTCGACCGCCCGCACGACCTCGAAGGCACCCTCTCTCCCGTCAAGGCCGTCTACCGCCCTGCCGGTCTCCGCGCAGTGCCCGATACCTGGGTCGTGGACATGGCCTTCTGCACCCGCTGCGGCAAGTGCGTCTCCGCCTGCCCCCGCGGCGCCATCGACCTGGACATGCCCGCCCAAGAAGAAGAGGTCCACGTCACGGCGGTGCTCCTGACCCCAGGCTACAAGGCTTTCGATGCCCGCAAAAAAGGCGAGTTCGGCTACGGTGTCTACCCGAATGTGGTCACCTCGCTGGAGTTTGAGCGGATGGCTTCGCTGGCGGGCGCGAGCCGCGCACGCCTGAAAAGACCCTCGGGACACGGCGCGCTGCGCAAGGTCGCCTTCATCCAGTGCGTCGGCTCCCGAGACGAGCGCGTCGGCGCTGCCTACTGCTCCTCTGCCTGCTGCATGTACACCGCCAAGCAGGTCAAGCTCGCCAAAAAGGCCGACCCCTCGCTCGATATCACCGTCTTCTTCATGGACCTCCGCGCCGTGGGCAAGGGCTACGAGCAGTACCTCTCCGATGCCCAGCTCCTGCCCGGCGTGCGCTACCTGCGCGCCATGCCCTCCAGCGTCCACCAGCTGCTCCGCTCCAAGCAGCTCCTGGTGGGCTACATCGGCGAGAGCGGCAAGCCGCAGGAGGAGCCGTTTGACCTGGTGGTCCTGGCGGTGGGCTTGGCGGCGCCGGAGGGCCTCCAGGCCCCCGCGCGCCAGGCCGGTGTCGCCCTCGATGCCTACGGCTTTGCCTGCACCAACGGCTACCTCCCCCTCCGCTCCTCCCAGGACGGTATCTTTGTCGCCGGCGGCTTCCGCGAGCCCAAGGAGATCCCCGAAACCGTCGCCGAGGCCACGGCCGCCGCCGCAGAAGTCGCTGCCTACCTGAGACAACGAAACCGGGACCCGGATCGTCCCTCCCCCTACCCTCTCCCTGACAGGCAGAGGACCGCCCCACCGCGTGCCCTGGCCGAGGAGGAGCCGCGTGTCGGGGTCTTTTTGTGCGGCGCCAACGGGGACCTCCCCGCCGAGCAGATCCTGTCCTTCGCCCGTGGCCTGCCGGGCGTCGCCGTCGCCCAGGCGGTCTCCTCCCAGGAGGCGATCGCCTCCGCAATCGAGACCCAGATGCTCAACCGCGTCGTCGTCGCCGGAGGCAACGGACACCTCGATGCCAGCGAGTACGAGGCCACCCTCCGCGGCGCCGGCCTCGACGACCGCCTCTTCCGGAGGGTCAGCCTCCGAGAGCAGGTCCTCTACCCACACGCCGGCGGCGCCCTGACCGGCAAGGCCCAGTCGCTCATCGGTATGGCCGTGGCCTCCCTGACCTCCATGCGCGGACTCGATGCCCTCTCCATCGGCGGCAGCAGCTCGCTCGCCCAGCGCGCCCTCGTCGTCGGCGGCGGCGCCGCCGGCATGTCCGCCGCCCTCGCCCTCGCCGGCCTCGGCTTCCACGTCGACCTCGTCGAGCGCGATGCCGAGCTCGGCGGTCAGTGGCGCTCTATCCGCCACCAGGCCGACGGCTCTGACGCCCAGGCTGCCCTCACCGACATCCGACACCGCGTCGCTGCCGACCCTCTCATCCACCTCCACCTCGAAAGCCAGGTGCGCTCCATCCAGGGCCGCCCCGGCGCCTACCTCACCCTCATTGCTTCCGGTGATGCCGAGCAGCAGCTGCTGCATGGCGCCGTCCTCCTCGCCACCGGCGGCAGGCCGGCTCTCACCTCCGACTACCTCTACGGACGGCACCCAATGGTGCTCACCCAGCGCGAGCTCGAGGAACGCCCCTCCACCGCTGACCTCCGCTCTGTCGTCATGATCCAGTGCGCCGGCAGCCGCCAGGACGACCGCCCTTACTGCTCCCGCATCTGCTGCACCCAGGCCGTCAAGAACGCCCTCCGCCTCAAGGCAGCCAACCCCACCTCCTCCGTCTACATCCTCTACCGCGACGTCCGCACATTCGGCTTCCGCGAGGAGTATTACCGCGCCGCCCGCGAGGCCGGTGTCCTCTTCCTCCGCTTTGACCTGCCGGCCCTGCCCACCGTCTCCCCCAACGGACCCGGCCTCCGCGTCGCCCTCCGCGAGCCCGTCACCGGCCAGGACCTCTCCCTCGACGCCGACGCCGTCGTGCTGAGCACCGGCATCGAGGCGGAAGAGGAGACCACCCTCGCCCGCCAGCTCGCGGTGACCACCGACCCCTGGGGCTTTTTCTGCGAAGAACACCCCAAGATGAAGCCCCTCGACCTCGGCAAGGGCATCTACGTCGCCGGCCTCGCCCACTCCCCTCGCTTCCTCGACGAGGCCCTCATCCAGGGCCAGGCCGCTGCCATGCGCGCTGCCGCATGGCTCTCCCAGCACGAGACCCACGAGCGCGCTTCCTCGGTCTGGGTCGAGGAGCGGCTCTGCAGCTTCTGCGGCCTCTGCGTCGAGGCCTGCCCCTTCCAGGCCCGAGTTATGGATTATGACAAACGAGTGGCCACCGTCGACTATGCGCTCTGCCAGGGCTGCGGCGTGTGCGCTATGGTCTGCCCCAACAAGGCCACCAAGCAGAAGGGCTTTGAGCACCGCCAGCTCATCGCCGAAGTCGATTGGGCGCTAACCTAGGAGGGGTGGATGCTGGTCCGCGATCGTATGTCCACCAAGCCTGTGACCATAGCTGCCAGCACGCCGATTGCAGAGGCGCTGCGAACGATGCGGCACGCCGACGTGCGCCGCATGCCGGTGCTGGACGAGTCGGGCAAATTGGTAGGCATCGTCTCGGAAAAGGACCTCTTGGTCGCGTCCCCTTCGCCCGCGTCTTCGTTGACTGCCTCGGAGGTCCACTACCTTCTCAACCACCTGATGGTATCCGAGCTTATGTCGACGGAGGTCATAACCATAAGCCCGGACACGCCGGTAGAGGAAGCTGCCCGGATCATGGCCGACCACAAGATCGGCGGGCTGCCAGTGATGGAGAGCGACCGTCTGGCAGGGATCATCACCGAGACGGATGTATTCACGGTTTTGCTAGAGATGTTCGGAGCGCGCGAAAAGGGCCTTCGAATGACGCTGGAGATTCCGGAGCGCAAGGGAGAGATCGCCCGTATTAGCTTGACCATCGCGCAGCTTGGAGGCAACATCCTGGCGCTGGGCACATTCTGGGGCGATGACCCAAATACCGCCGTCGTGACGATCAAAGTCGAAGACGTCGAAGTAGAAACGCTTCTCGCTGCGATGCGCAACTTGGGACTCACAGTCACAGATGCCCGGTTGATGTAGCGGAGCCTGAATGCCGGCATTAGTGAGGGAAAGTATGGCAGACGAATTCGAACCGAGGATTATCGCATTCCTGTGCAACTGGTGCACCTACACCGGCGCCGACCTCGCCGGCACCTCCCGCATCCAGTACCCTCCCAACATCCGCATCATCCGCCTCATGTGCAGCGGCGGTCTCGACCCCGTCTACGTCTCCAAGGCTCTCCTTGAAGGCGCCGACGGTGTCCTCATCGGCGGCTGCCATCCCGGTGACTGCCACTACCAGTCCGGCAACTACAAGGCCCGCCGCCGTGTCGCCATCCTCCATTCCATCCTCGACCAGATGGGCTTTGACCCCGACCGCGTCTGGCTCCGCTGGATCTCTGCCAGCGAGGGCGCCTACTTCGCGGATACCGTCACCCAGATGGTCGCCGCACTCAAAGCCAAGGGTCCCAATCCCCTCAAGGGACAGGGGGCCATCTAGCAAGGCACAATGCACAATGCAGAAGGCACAATTGTGCACTGTGCAGTGACCTTTGAGAGGGGACAATGATCGAGACACAGATCGAAGCACTGGAGGGAGCAGGACACGCCGTGCGCGGCCTGCTGCGCAGCTTGTTGGACACCCACTCCGTCGATGCGCTGCTCGTGCCCGTCCGGGTGCCCGGCGGCATGGTCGCGCCCGCACTCGTCCGCGACCCCGCTGCGCTGGACAACGCCGCCCCCCTGGCACCCGTCATGCCCATCAACGCCGCCCGCGCCGCTCAGGCCCTCACCATCACCGGTCACCGCCAGAAGCTGGGCCTCGTCCTCCGCTCCTGCGAAATCCGCGCCCTCGTGGAGCTCACCAAGTTCCAGCAGGCCAAGCTCGAAAACACCCTCATCATCGGCGTCGACTGCCTCGGCACCTACGGCGTCGAGGAGTGGCAGCAGGCTCCCGACAAGCAGGCACTCATCGACGGGCTCCTGGCGAGAGCGCTGGCCGGCGACCTGCTCCCGGCCAGCGGCTTGGCTTTCCGCTCGGCCTGCCAGGTCTGCGAGCAGCCGCTCCCCACCGGAGAGCACGTCGCCCTGGCCATCGGCCTGCTCGGCGTCGAGCCGGGAAAGGTCTTCCTCCAGGCCCGCGACGACGTCGCCCAGGCCCTCGGACTGGCCTCCGATGGTCTCCCCACCGGACGCGCGCGCGCAGTGGACTCCCTGGTCGCCGCCCGCACTGCCGCCCGCGACCAGGCCTTCGCCGCCTATCGCGCCCGCGTCAACAGCATGGACGGCCTCCTCGCCGAGTTCGCGCGCTGCATCCGCTGCCACAACTGCATGACCAACTGCCCCATCTGCTACTGCCGCGAGTGCATCTTCCGCACCCCCACCTTCGAGCACGACTCGGAGCTCTTTTACCAGTGGGCCGAAAGAAAGGGGAGTGTCCGCTTGCTGCCCGACACCCTCCTCTTTCACCTCACCCGCCTCAACCACATGGTGACGAGCTGTGTCGGCTGCGGACTGTGCACCGAAGCCTGCCCCGTCGGCATCGACGTCGGGACCGTCTTCCGGGCCGTGGGCGANNGCGGCGCCGGTGCAAGAGTTCCGCGAGGATGAGCTCAAGACCCTTGGGGAAAGACCCCACTAGAAATGCAGGGCATGACGTCTGGTCGGCACCTCGCGTTGAGCCTTCTGCTTTGAGCATTGCATGGAATGGAGGAGTTGAATGGCTGAGCTGGAGATGATCCCCATCTACATCATGGGCAAGCGGTACCAGGTGCCCAACACCTTGACGATCATGGGCGCGCTGGAGTACGCCGGCTACACCCTGATCCGAGGAGTTGGATGCCGGGCGTCCTTTTGCGGTGCGTGCGCGACGGTTTACCGCCAGGAGGGCGACCCGAAGCTCTACATCGGCCTGGCATGCGGAACGTTGGTGCAGACCGGCATGCACTTGACCCAGATTCCCTTCTACCCTTCGGAGCGGGCCCAGTACAAGCTGCGGGACCTGGAGCCAACGTTCTCGACCGTCGTACGCCTCTACCCGCAGGTGCTCAAGTGCCTGGGGTGTGGCACCTGCACCAAGAGCTGCCCACAGGACCTAAAGGTAAAGGACTATATGGCGGCTGCCATGCGCGGCGACATCGCCCGGGTGGCGGACCTGTCGTTCGACTGCATCATGTGCGGGATGTGCGTGTCCCGCTGCCCCGCCGAGGAGGCACAGCCCAACATCGCCATCCTCTGCCGGCGCCTGTATGCCCGGAACCTGGCGCCCAAGGCCGGTCATCTTGCGCGGCGCGTAGACGAAGTGCAGGCAGGACGATTCGACGAGGACCTGGCTCGGCTAAAGGCCACGCCCGACGCCGAGATGCGCCGCCTGTACAACACCCGGGATATCGAGCCTGAATAGAGACGCGCCATCCCCGCATGTCCCCGCGCGGCAGCGGGAGAGAAAGGGAAGGCACAGGAGAAGACAATGAAACTCGAAGGATACACGCCCAGCATGCGAGATTCGATAGACCGCGTGGTCGCTGGCCGGCCGGCTCGCCTTCACACCGATTGGCCGATGCTGTCACCCGCTGAGAAGCAGGAGATCCTGCGCAGGTTTCACCCCGATTTCATTCCGGAGGGGATGCGCGAGCTGAGGGTCGGGCCAAACAAGGGAGGGCGCACACCCAACGAGTTGGCCGCGCTCCTGGAAGGTCACAGCCGGTTGCGAGGTGCGGAGCTGGACCCGGAAAGGATCGACTACGACACCGACGTGTTGATCATTGGCGGCGGGGGTGCCGGCTCAGCCGCAGCCCTCTTGGCGTCGGAGCAGGGTGCCAGGGTGTTGATGGTCACCAAGCTGCGCCACGGGGACGCCAATACCATGATGGCACAGGGCGGGATCCAGGCAGCCGACAAGGAAAACGACTCGCCCGGCCAGCACTACCTAGACGTCATCGGCGGTGGTCACTTCACAAACGATCCCGACTTGGTGGAAGCGCTGGTGCGAGACGCACCAGAGGTCATCCTGTGGCTAGAAGACCTGGGCTGCATGTTCGACAAGCACGCTGACGGCACGCTTGTGACCATCCACGGCGGCGGAACATCACGGAAACGCATGCACTCGGCGCGCGACTACTCGGGTGCCGAGATCATGCGTACGCTGCGCGACGAGGTGCGTTCCTACCCGGAATTGATCACTGTCATCGAGTTCGCTCCCGCCATCGAGCTGCTCATGGATGACAAAGGCCAGGTGGCTGGCGCCGTGCTCCAGAACCTCGAAACGGGGGAGCACCTGATAGCCCGGGCCAAGCAGACGATCATTGCCACAGGGGGCGGTGGGCGGCTGCACTACATGGGCTTCGCATGCACGAACCACTACGGGGCAACCGCGGACGGCTTGGTCATGGCCTACCGGATTGGCGCGAAGCTGGCCTTCATCGACACAATGCAATACCACCCTACCGGTGCCGCCTACCCAGAGCAGATCGTCGGGCTGCTCGTGACAGAGAAGGTCCGCGGCCTGGGTGCTCAGGTGCTCAACGTCCACGGCGAGCAGTTCGTCTTCCCGCGCGAGACGCGCGACGTCGAAGCCAGTGCCTTCATCCGCGAAGTGAAGGAGCGGGGCAACGGCGTCAAGACACCCTCCGGCTTCGAGGGAGTCTGGCTCGACTCGCCCATGATCGACATCTTGCACGGCCCAGGCACGGTGGAAAAGGAACTGCCAGCCATGGTCCGCCAGTTCCGCCGCTTTGGCGTGGACATCGTCCACGACCCGATGCTGGTCTATCCTACACTCCACTACCAAAACGGCGGAATCGCCATCCGCCCGGACTGCAATACCGGCATCCCGGGTCTCCTGGTCGCCGGCGAGGCATCAGGCGGGGTCCACGGTCGCAACAGGCTGATGGGCAACTCGCTGCTGGACGTATGTGTCTTTGGTCGGCGCGCCGGGCGCACCGCCGGACATCAGTTCCGTGACGTGCAGGTAGGCCGATTGACCCTGGCTCACGTGGCAGCCTGGGAGAAGGATCTGGCAGAAGCCGGCATTGAGACCGACGTCGAGTCGCCGCTTATCCTGCCGGACTATGTTCGGCACGGGCGCTAGCTGCGGAACGCCCGCCGGGCTACCGGCGGGCGATTTTCTGCCCCCGAGCGCACTCCTGGCGCGCTCGGGCACTCACATCATGCGCGTTCATCCCTTCCCATAGAGAAGGGGCAAGGAGTCGCGGCGGCCCTCCTCCGCCGGCACGGCATCGCTGCCTCCATCGAACACGAATTGCAGGCCGCTCGGGACCTCCTCGACCGGTTGGCATCTGCGGCCGGCGCCTAGCCCTCCCGGACGCTCCGAACCGCTTTCATGTAGCGGCGCACACGCTGCACATCGACGGGCTTCTCGGCTGTCCCATCCATCTTGAGGCTGGAGCCTACAATCGCGCCATCGGCATACTGCAGGAACTCGGCGATGTTCCCCTCGTCAGTGCCGCTGCCCATCAGGACCGGCCGCGTTGCCAGCTCCTTGGCCCGGCGCACCTTCTCCACGGACGGCGCGGAGCCTGTCATCCGCCCCGAGACGATCAGCGCATCAGCGCGGTAGAACTCGGTCCACTCGATGTGGGTCTCCAGGTCCAAGCCTGGAAAAGGCACCGAGTGCTTCTTGTCCACATCGCACAAGAGCTTGATGTGCTCCGCGCCCAGCTCTTTGCGCTTGCGAAGGAGGTCGGCACCACAGCCGTGGTCCAGTTCCCCCGTATCCCACAGCCGGGCGCCGGTCAGGATGCAAACGCGGATGAACCGCGCTCCGGCAGCGACCGCGATGGCAAGCGCCACCAGTCCGCCATTGTGCACGACGTTGATTCCGACTGGGGCCGGGCTCATCTCTACGATCGCCCGGGCGGCAACGGCCTGGGCCGTCATTGCCTCGGGCTGCACATGACTGCCCACGTAGTAGGGCAGGTCCCACATGTTCTCGACCATCAAGCCATCGACTCCACCCTCCAGAAGTGCCCCGGCATCGCGCCGCGCGCCCTCCAAAATGGCGCCCATACCATAGCCGGTATAGCCGGGCGCCCCCGGCAGCGGCAGAAGGTGAACCATGCCGATGACCGGCTTTTCCACTCCGAACAGGTCGGCAAGCGAACCGAGCCGGATGGCGTCTAGCCTCTCTTTCCAGGGAACGTGTGCCATCGAACCTCCTCCTCAAGAATTCGCGCGCTGCCCCCAGGGGCCACGCTACAGCGGCAGACCGATAGAGTGCGCCGAACCACGCGATCCGGAGGGCGGCAGCGTCGACAGGTGGCCTATGGCCTGCTCCATACCGCTGCGATACTGGGAAAAGGCTGGATCGTCCAGGTTCGCCGCCAGGAGCGCGCTTACCTCCCCTGCATCGGGGGCCCGGTCCGCGGCGCCGACGCGGCTCACGGCGACTGCGCCGCAGGCATTCGCCAACAAAGCGGCAGACGTCCACCCCAGGCCGGCCAGGTGACCGACGATTAGGCCAGCGTCGAAAGCATCCCCTGCACCGGTGGCGTCCCGCGGCTGGACTGAAAAGGCCGGCAAGCGAGCTGTCTCGCCACCTGCCGCCAGCAGACAGCCGGCCTCGCCCAGCTTCATGATCAATGCCCGGGCGCCATGAGCCTCCAGGGCCTGGGCGCACGACTCGGGCAACGATTGCCCCGTGAGCGCGCTGGCTTCGTCCAGGGTAGGCAGCAGAATGTCGAGAGCGGGAAGATGCTCCAATAGCTCCGCCGGCCTCAATCGGCAGAGCAGCAGCCCCGGATCGAGGCTGACCGGTACATGATGCTCCAGGGCAATGCCGAGCGCCCGGAGGGCCGCCGCGCGCTGCGGTTCTGCCAGCAGCGCATATCCTGACAGGTGCAAGAAGGATGCGGACCGGAAGTGGGCTTCTCGGAGCCCGGCGGGATCGGTATGGACGTTGGCCCCTCGCTCGCTCAGCATGGTCCGCTCACCATCTGGCGTGACAATCACATAGATCAGACCGGTCGTGTGGATCGGATCCCGTTGTATGCCCTCAACGCGGACACCGGCACTTTTCAGGCAGCCAAGGGCATGCTGTCCCATGGGATCCCGGCCCACGCGCCCAATCAGCCGTGCGCGGATACCAAGCTGAGAGAGCGCCGCCGCCGTGTTGGCTGCCGAGCCGCCACAGTGGGCCTCGATCGAGCTCGCCAGCGCGTCCTGGCTCGGGACAGGAAACTGGGGATAATGGGCAATCAGATCGACATTGACGTCCCCGAGGATCACGACCTCCGGGCCGCCGAGCAGGTGCCGCTTCTCCATTGTCGCCACTCCGAGCCGCATTATACCTGCAAGGCCGCACCTCGGCAAGAAGTCTCTCAGGGCGGCGACCGGCTTTCAGACGCTTGCACGGGCGAGCAGCCTGCGGTACAATCAACGGGCATTGCCTTACTCAAAGGCGCACGTTTGCACAATTCGGGAATTGAGAAGACTGGTGGACGCTGAGCAACGACTGGGCAGAAGATACGAGGTTCTCATGATCGCCCCGACCTCGTTCTTCTCCGACTATGGGTGCTCCGTCCGCATCCTCGAGGAGATCAGGGCTCTTCGCCGCTTGGGACACGGGGTCAGAGTATGCACCTACAAGAACGGACAGGACGTACCAGGCCTCTGCATCTACCGGACACCCAGCATCCCCTTTCGCGAGCACTATGAGGTTGGATCCTCGCCCCACAAGATTGCTTTCGATGTCTTGCTCTTTTGGAAGGTTCTCTTTCGCGCGCTGCGGCGCCGTCCCGACGTGATCCACGCCCACATGCACGAGGGGGCATTCATCGGATTGCTGGTCGGTGGGTTACTGCGCATTCCCTTGGTGTTTGACTTCCAAGGGAGTCTCACCGGGGAGATGATCGACCACAAGTTCTTGAGGAGAGACAGCCCCTTCTTCCGCCCTTTGCTCTGGCTCGAAACGACCATCGACCGCAGATCACCGCTCATCCTCACGAGCTCGCAAAACGCCCAGAACCTCTTGATCTCCGAGTTCGGCTGCCGGCCGGAGCGTGTACAGACGGTGCCAGACGGCGTTGACGCGGACGCCTTCTACCCTCGCACTGAGGGTGAGGGTGCCCGGCTGGCCGAGCTCCAGTCTCGGCTCGGGATCCCATTCAACCGCAAGATTGTGGTCTACCTGGGGTTGTTGGCCTCCTACCAGGGCACCGATGCACTTCTCGAAGCCGCCGCAGCTATGCTCCGGCACCGGACCGACCTGCACTTCCTCATCATGGGTTTCCCGTGCGTGGACGAGTACCGGCAACGGGCAAAGCAAATGGGCATCTCGGACCACACAACGTTCGCCGGCAAGATCCCATATTCGCAGGCGCGTGACCACCTTGCACTCGGCGATTTGGCAGTTGCGCCCAAGCTTTCGACGACGGAAGGCAGCGGCAAGATTCTCAACTACATGGCTGTGGGCCTGCCCACCGTCGCGTTTGAGACACCCGTCGGCAGGGAGTACCTGGGCCAGGAAGGGCTGTATGCGGAGCGCGGCAGCCCGGGATCGCTGGCGGAGGTTATGTTGGCTGCCATAGACGATCCAGATGCAGCTCGACGGAGCGCGGCCTTGCGCCAGGCGGCGGTGAGCAGCCGCACATGGGGAGAGGCAGCCAAGGTAATTGTCCGTGCTTATGAAAGGGTGACCTCATGATCCGCCGGCTCCGTGAGCTCTACCGGTACCGTGACCTGCTGCGGAACCTGGTCATACGCGACCTGAAAGTCCGCTACAAGAACTCGGTCCTGGGCATCCTATGGTCGCTCCTTAACCCTCTGTTGATGACTATGGTTTTCACTGTCGTTTTTACGCTGATGCTGCCCAGCAAGATCGCTAACTTCCCGGTATTCTTCATGTCGGGCTTCCTACCTTGGACCTTTTTTGCCTCTTCGGTCACGAGCGCAACTGGCTCGATAGTGAACAACGCCGGGCTCATAAAAAAAGTCTACTTCCCGCGCGAGATTCTGCCGATTGCCGACGTACTCTCCAACCTTGTGCATCTCGTGGTGGCGTTTGTCGTGCTTTTCGCCCTGGTCTTGGCCTTCGGCATGCGCCTAACGCCCGCTGCGCTGATGCTGCCGCTCATTGTCCTGGCTGAGGTCATGTTCATCACGGGCATGGCGCTTCTTCTCTCGACCATGAACGTCTTCTACCGGGATACAGAGCACATCTGGTCGATCGTCCTTCAGGCGTGGTTCTTCTTGACGCCCATCTTCTATTCGATCGCCCTGATGCCTCAGGACAAGATCATCCTGGGCGTTCACGTCAACATCCAGCTCTGGGCGCGTCGCCTGAACCCCATGGCATCGCTCGTCGCATCCTACCAGGATGTCCTCTACTGGGGCTCTCCAACGGGCTGGGATTTCTTCCTCCGGACCTTTGCCACCTGCTTTGTTGTTCTGGTCATTGGCTATACGGTTTTCGCCCGCTACAGCCACCGGTTCGGGGAAGAGGCGTAAGCCAGCTAGAAACAGCCCTGCGGCTGAGGCCATGCAGGCACTCGAGGAATTGGACGACTGAGCGGCAAGAACCTCCCGCCGCCATGCCTAGGCACGACTGGGCCTAGTGTGGCAGGGCAGCGCGATCCTCCTTCTCTGAACCCACCTGCTTCAGCCTTTGCCAGCTCAGTCCCTCGGCGACCATGCTGACCAGACCGAGGACTGCGGGCGGCCCATAGACCAGAAGGTGAAGCACTATCCCAAAGGCCAGCGCAGGCTCCTGGCCTACTCCTGCCGCTGCTAAGGCAAGGATGACCGAGTACTCGAACACGCCCACTTGGCCCGGAACGGTTGGCAGGAAGTTGGTCACGTAACTGGCAACCAGCACAAGCCAGACGCTCCAACTTGGCGCCGGCACGCCCAGGGCTTTCAGCACCAGGACATTGGTAGCGGCGGCAAGCGCCCACACCGCCGCCGACCACAGGAGCGCCAGCAGGGCATCGCCCGGCCTCTGCAAAAGCCCCAAGCCCACCTGAAGTCGCTTCAACCAGCTCTGCAGACTTGCGTGCACAGCGGGTGGAAGCCATACGCTTCTGGCGCGGTCGCTTCGTCCGGACCGGTCTGTCAGCAGGGCCGCCCAGATGAGCACCGCAAGGAGGACGCCGGTGACCGCAGCGACACTCATGGCCGGCCAGCGAAGCCACGTCGGCAAGGGTGTCCACAGGGCGAGACCAACCAGCGTCAACATGATCATCACGCTGTCGAGCGCCTTCTCGACCACCAGAGTACCCAAGACAGAAAAAGCACCCTCTCGCGCCCGCAGTCCCATCAGTGCGACCCGTGCCAGGTCTCCGGCCCGGCCCAGGACGAAGCTGTTCCCCATCTGGCCGATGAACACCAGGCGCACAATCCTGACTAACCCGGCCTCTGCACCACAGCGCCGCAGCAGCACCTGCCAGCGCGCTGCCTTGGACACGGTGGTGGCAAGCACAGCCACGAGCGCCAGGGCTAGAAGGGGCCACTCGGGCTGGGCCAGCACCTTTCCAAGGTCGGTCCAGTGCAAGTCGCGGATCGACAGCCAGACAGCCGCACCAGACAAGGCCAACCCCACGAGCCACCCCGCGGCCCGCAGGGCTTCCCTGCCCTTTGCGGAGCCCGTGCCCATCCCCGGCCAGACAAGAGTCACGAGTCCGATGAAGACACCCGCCGCCAAAGCCAAGGCGCGCAGCAGCACTAGCAGTGGGCAGAGCAAGAGCACGAGCCATCCCTGGCGAGCGCACTCCCTAGCAAGCGGCAAGGTAGTCAGGAGGCCTACGCAGCCAGCGATGGCAGGTATTGGCCAAGAGACAAGGCCCAGCGCCGCTGCCGCCGCGAGTGCAGCCACCAGAGGCAGAAGAAGGAGTTGTACCCCTTGGGTCCATGGTATGCCGGAATCTCGAATGGCATTTGCCGGATGCGTGGCGCAGGCCCGCACCTTCCAGTAGCCGATCTCAATCTTACACAGGGCATAACCCCACGCTGTCGACTGGTGGTTGTGCCAGACCACCGCGCACGGGGCAAAGACCAGCTTGTGTCCACTCTCAGCCAGCCTGTGGGAAAGCACCTGCTCTTCGCCAATCGGCAGGCTGCCGGCCACGTCCCCACGAGTCAGGAGCACGTCGCGCCGGTACGCGGCGCAGTAGGTAGCCACTGGGTCGACACGTCCCGCCCTTGCCAGTCTGTCGTACTTCTCCTCATGCTCCGCCTGGACGAAACGAGCAACCGGCGAACGCTGGCGAGTGCCGTAGACACCCTTGGCTCCGGCGACCTGCGGGTCGGCAAACGGTTCGGAGATTTGCGCGATCCAATCAGGTGAAGGCTCGCAGTCCGCATCGGTAAAGAGGACGAGCTCTCCGAGTGCGGTTTGCACACCGTGGTTCCGTGCTGCCGGTGCCCCTGAGTGGGGTTGGCGAATCAAGCGCACGAAGGGGTAAGACTCAACAACGGCGCATGTGGCGTCATCCGAGCCATCGTCAACCACGATGACTTCGTACAGGTCTGAAGGGACTGTCTGGAGACCGAGCGCAGTTAGGCAAGCACCGATCGTTTCTTCGGCGTTGTGGGCAGCGACAATGACCGAGAACACGCAAGCCCTCGGCAGCTGCGTCCTACCCGCCCAGAAGGGCAATTGCGGCAGCACGAGCCCATTCGAGGAGCGGCTCCGGCCAGATACCGAGCACGACCGTCGCCAGGCAGGCCAGAGCCAGCCCCACTTTCACCGCGGGGCAGACAGCTCCGGATGGAAGAACGACCGATGCCTGTTGTTCCCTCCTACCCACCATCAGCGCAATTGGGCGAAGGTAGTAGTAGGCTGCGAGCGCGCTGTTAAGCATACCCACGATCGCCAGCCAGGTCATCCCACCGCGAATGGCCGAGGCAAAGACATAGAACTTGGCCATGAAGCCTGCCAGCGGCGGAAAACCGGCCAATGACAGAAGAAAGAGCGACATCGCCGCCGCCAGCCACGGTCTGCGTTCGGCCAAGCCTGCGTATGCTTCAAGCGTCTCTCCCTGGAGGTCAGCACCGTACCAGCGAGCTACGGCGATTACGACGCCAAAGGCAGCCACAGTGGCGAAGATATAGGCCACAAGGTAAAAGAGAGCGCCCGCAGCTCCCTCTTCGCCAGCGGCCGCCAACCCCACGAGGATGTAGCCGGCCTGGGCAATGCCCGAGTAAGCCAGCAACCGCTTGAGGTCTCTCTGGCGCAGCGCAGCCAGGTTGCCCACTGTCATTGTCAGCACTGCCAAGCCGGCCAGCAACCACTGCCAAACGCCCTGCGCGCCGGCAAAGGCATACAGAGCCACCCTCGCGAGCGCAGCAAAACCGGCCACCTTAACCCCAACGCTCATGAATGCCGTGACAGAGGTGGGCGCACCAAAGTAGACGTCAGGCGTCCACAGATGGAATGGCACCAGAGCCACTTTGAAACCAAGGCCGACGACCACTAGACCCAAGCCAAGCAACAACAGAGGGGGCGTTTCTTCTCCCAGCGAGCCGACAAAGCTTCGGATACCCGATAGTGAAGTCGTTCCTGCCTGCCCATAGACCAGAGCCATCCCGTACAGGAGGACAGCGCTGGCGAAGGCGCCGAGCAACAGGTACTTGAACGACGCCGCTGCCGAACGGGGTTCCGACCGGTCAAGCCCCACGAGAACGTATAGGGCGATGGACAGAACCTCAAGCGAAAGGAAAATGGTGACGAGGTTGACGGCCTCAACCATCAAGAGCATGCCTGCGGCCGACAGCAGGAGCAAAGCATAGTATTCCACCTGCGCAAGCCCAGTGCGCTCGACATACTCGATGGAGAATAGAAGAGCCAAAGCGGCGGCCGACAACACAGCCAACTTCAGGAAGAAGGCATAGCCATCGACCAGAAGCATGTCCTGGACCGCGGGAGCCACCGGCTGGGCCCTCAGGTAGAAGAGAGCGGCGATTGCCGCCAGAACGGAGACCAGTGCGCCCCCTGCCAGCCACTTCCGTCGACTTGGGCGCAAGAAAAGGCCGAACACGACGATCACCATAGAGCAGGCCAACAGCAGGACTTCGGGCGCCAGGAGCCATAGGCTGAGTGCAGAGCTCTGGATCACTCGCCGCCCTCCTGTGCCTCTACCACGAGCCGCGCCTGGGCCTGCTCGATCATCTGGCTGACCGCTGCATCGGTCGGGCGAAAGATCAGGTTCGGCAAGATGCCGATCACAAAGAGCAGGACCACCAGGGGCAGGAGAACCGGGGCCTCTCCCCGCCGCAGATCGGGCAGCGAACGGTTTTCGGGATGCTTGAGGGGTCCGGCAAAGGCATGCCGGAACAGGTCCAGCATGTACCACGCCCCAAGGATCAGGCCCAGCGCCGCCAAGCCCGCCGCTATCGGATCTTGGCGGAAGATGCCCGCCAGGATCGCAAACTCGCCGGGAAACGCACTCAGGCCAGGCAGGCCAATCGCCGCCAACATGACCGTGAGCGTTAGAGTGCCCAGGAGGGGCATGCTTCTCCAGAGGCCGCCCATGGCCTCGATCTGCCGCGTTCCTCGCCGCGCCTCGATCCATGCCACGACAAGAAACAGGGCCGTCACAGTGAGCCCGTGAGACACAGAGAGCAACAACGCTCCCTGCACTCCCTGTACATTGGCCGCCATCGCCCCGGCGAAAATCAGCCCCACGTGAGACAGGCTGGAGTAGGCCAGCAGTTTCTTTATGTCGCGTTGGACGAGGGCAACGAACGCCCCGTAGACGATCCCGATGATAGCCAGCGCCCAGATCCATGGCTGCGCAGCCTCGACCGCCCTCGGGAAGAAGGGCAGGCAAATCCGGATCACGCCATAGATACCCATCTTGGACAGGACCGCGGCAAAAAGAACCGTGACGGGCGCCGGCGCCTCCACGTAGGCATCGGGCAGCCAGCCATGCAGGGGCCACAGTGGAGCCTTGACGGCAAAAGCCACCAGGAAGGCAAGGAAGAGCCAAAGCTCTGCAGGCCACGAAAGGGCTAGGCCCTGCAGGGCCAACCGGTCAAAGGTGAGCTCGCCAGTGACCTCGTAGCCAAGCAGTGCCAGCGCAATGATCGCCACGAGCATCAGCGCGCTGCCGGCCATTGTATAGACGACAAACCTGATCGCGGCGTGGCTCCGCCGCACCCCTCCCCAGCGAGCGAGCAAGAGGTAAGCAGGGACCAGCATTGCCTCCCAGAAGACAAAGAAGAGGATCATGTCCACCGCGCAAAACACGCCCAGCGCCGCGGCCTCCAGCGCGAGCAGCCAGGGCGCACAGGAAGCCTCGCCCTTGCCTGGACCCACACCCGCAACCCAGACGGCTATGAGGCTCACCAGCGTGGTCAGCAGCACCAACCATAGGTTTATGCCATCGACACCTACGCTATAGGAGACGCCGAGCGGTGCGATCCAGCCAACGTGGTCGACGAATTGCATGCCGCCACTCTCGTAGCTGAAGAGGCCCCACAGGACTCCGGCCAGGGCCAGGTCGGCGGCGGCCACGGCAATGGTCCACACTCGCACGACGGCACGGCGCCGGCCCAGCGCGAGCGCCACCCCCGCACCGGCCAGAGGCAGGAAGATGACGAGGGACAGGAGTGGAAAGCCGGCCTGGTTCATCCGAGCACACTCCGAAGGAAGAAGTACAAGACGACCAACACAGCCCCAGCCAGAAGCACCAGCGCATACTGGCGCACCCGGCCTGTGTGCATGCGCTGGAGGCCATCACCTGCCAGGCTGACCAGGCGCCCGACGCCAGTCACGGCGCCATCGATCCCCCGTGCCTCGACCACTCTCGACAGGACCGAGGCGAACGAGCGCAGCGGCTTTACGACGGCCCGCTCGTACGCCTGGTCCACATAGTACTTGTGATAGACCAGGTCATAGAGCCACCCTGCGCTCTGACTCCACCGTTCCGCCGTGCCCCATTTCCGGATGTAGAGCCACCAGGCGAGCGTGATCGCGATAGACGTCTCGACCAAAGAGGCTGCGATCACTGCCCACTGCGTCCAGGAGGCTCCTTCCCCAAGGCTCGATCGAGCCGATGCGGAAAATGCAGGGTGAAGGAACTGATCGATCGCGTTGCCCAGCCCGAGTACCTTCGGAAGCCCGACGTAACCGCTGACCACCGACAAGACTGCCAGGATGAGCATCGGCACGAGCATCAGCCACGGTGACTCGTGCACGCCCGAAGCACGATTGACCAGCGACGACGCGCCGCGCTCGCTGCTGCTGGCTCGCGCCTGTCTCGTGCGCCGTGAACGCTCGACCGTCGGTGGGCTCCCGTAGAAGGTGACGAAGAAGAGGCGAAAGCTGTAGAAGCCTGAAAGGCCCGCCGTCACCAGCGCCAGCATCCCCAACGCAAAGCCGCCCTCCACGAATGCCAGGTGCATAATCTCGTCTTTGCTGAAGAAGCCAGCAAAGAGAGGCACACCGGATATCGACAGGACGGCCACTAGGCAGGCGGCAAAGGTCCAAGGAAGCTTCTTCCGAAGGCCGCCCATCCTGAAGATGTCGGTCTCCCCGCCAAGGGCGTGCATTACGCTGCCTGCACAGAGGAAAAAGAGCGCCTTGTAGAAGGCGTGGGTCGTGAGCTGGAAGAGCCCCATCGTGTACGTGCCCACGCCAGCACCCAGGAACATGTAGCCCAGTTGGCTGATGGTCGAGTAGGCCAGGATCCGCTTCAGATCCTTTTCGACGACCGCCATCGTAGCGCCAAAGAGCGCCGTCAAGACACCAATCCAGGCCACCCACTGCAGCGCAGACCCCGAGCGTTCGAAGAGCGGGTAGCAGCGCACCACCATATAGATGCCCGCCGTGACCATTGTCGCAGCATGGATTAGGGCACTGACCGGGGTCGGGCCTTCCATGGCGTGGGGCAGCCAGATGTAAAGCGGAATCTGTGCGGACTTGGCCGTGGCGCCCAGGAAGAGGAGGAGCGATATCGCAGTGGCGGCTGCCGGCGCGAGCACACCGGCAGCAGGAAACACGTCCTGGAAGGCCAGGCTGCCAACCTTGGAGAAAATGAGCAGGATGGCCAGGAGAAAACCGAAATCCCCCACGCGATTGACGAGGAATGCCTTCTTCGCGGCCTCGGCTGCTGACTCCCGCTCGAACCAGTAACCGATCAGCAGGTAGGAGCACACCCCCACGCCTTCCCAGCCGATGTACATGGTCAGGAAGCTGTCACCCAGCACCAGGACAAGCATCATGAAAACGAAGAGGTTCAGCCAGGTGAAATAGCGCTTGTAGTACTCGTCGCCATGCATGTAGGCGGCCGAGTAGACGTGCACCAACGTGCTCACGCTGGTGACGACCAGGGCCATCAGGATCGAGACCTGGTCGAGCAGGAGACCGGCCTCTACCTTGAGGTCCCCGGTCACAATCCAGCGAAAGAGGGGAATGGTCCACTCGCGGCCATTGCCGCCATCCGGCGTGACGGCTGGGACACCGAGCATGGTAGCAAAGACCAGCGACGCGCAGACAAACGACGCCCCGACCGCCAGGGAGGCGATGGCCGCCACGAGCCGCCTGCCCAGCCATCTGCCGACCGTGGCGTTGACCAGGGCGCCAAGAAGGGGAAGGGCCGGGATCAGCCAGACATAGCTCAGCATGGGTCAATCTCGTCCACGTTGGTCGTGTCTTTGTGCCGGGCGAGCGAGACGACGATTGCCAGCCCAACAGCCACCTCCGCCGCGGCGACCGCCATGACCAAGAGGGCAAACACTTGTCCATCTACCGTGCCCTGGAAGCGGGAGTAAGTGACGAGCGTGAGGTTGGCAGCGGCAAGCATCAGCTCCACCGACATCAACATGACCAGAACATTCCGGCGGATGAGGACGCCAACTGCCCCCAGCACGAACAGCACCGCAGCCAAGATCAGGTAGTACGAGGCCGGAACCATTGCGGTCTTACCCCTCCAGTCTCTTCTTCGCCAACACTACGGCCCCGACGATGGCGACCAGCAGCACGACCGCAGCCAGCTCAAAGGGGATGGCCCAGCCGCTAAGGAGCAGCTCGCCGATCTCCCGTACATTGTCGCTGCGCGACAGCGGCACACCCGGGCGGCTCTCTGTTGCGAGGATTGCCCACACGATCCCTATCAACAGAAGTGCCCCAAGCAGGATGCCGGCCACGCGCTCGGCCTTCCGAGTGCCCGGCTCCTCCTCCACCCTCTCGATGCCGAGCAGAAGGACGACAAAGAGGAACAGCACAACGATCGCTCCGGCGTAGACAATCACCTGGGCCAGGGCGACAAACTGGGCGTTGAGCAGGATGAACAACCCGGCCAGGCAACAGAAGCTTGCCAGAAGGAAGAGGGCGCTGCGAGTGGCACTGCGCTGGGCGATTACCCCAACGCCACAGACCACTGCCAGCACCGCCAGGACACAGAAGACCACCATCTCCATTGGCTTGCCCTACTTCTGATCGTCCAAAATGATCGCGTGTGGAACGGCCGGCTGCAAGAGGCGGTCCTGGGGCAAGATCAGGCTCTCGCGGCTGTAGTCGGCTAGGGCGAACTCGCGCCGCAGGACAATCGCCCCGGTCGGACAGGCCTCCTCGCAGTAGCCACAGAACATGCAGCGCAGGAGGTTGATCTCATAAACCTCAGCATAGCGCTCGCCTGGAGACCGCTCAACACCGTCCTTGTTCTCGGCGGCCTGCACATAGATGCACTGAGTTGGGCAGTAGGCCGCGCACAACGCACAACCGATGCACCGTTCCAGCCCTTTGTTGGGACCCTCCTCGTAGAGCCGAAGCTCGTGCCGGCCGCGGAAACGCGGATAGAGCCTGATGCGCTCTTGGGGGTACTGCACCGTCACGGGACGAGTGAAGAAGTAGCGAAGCGTTACCGCCATCGCGCGGAGCAAGTGATAGAAACCCGTGATTGCGTCCCGGATCATGCGACCACCGCCAGCACCACTGCCGTCGCTGCCAGATTGAGCAAGGACAGCGGAACCATGAACTTCCAACAAAACCGCATGAACTTGTCATACCGAACCCGCGGCAGGCTCGCCCGGATCCAGATAAAGACAAAGACCATCAGGGTAGCTTTGGTCAGGAAGAGGGCCACACCCACCAAGGGATGCAGGTCTGACAGGATAGCTGGCCACTTCCAGCCACCCAGGAAGATGGTGGCAATGATGGCAGCATTGACGACCATGGACGTGTACTCGGCGACGTAATAGAGTGCGAACTTCATGCCTCCGTACTCCGTCATGAAGCCGGAGATGAGCTCGTTCTCGGTTTCGGGCAAGTCGAAAGGAGAGCGGTTGCCTTCTGCCAGGATGGCGACCAGGAACACTAGAAAGCCCACCGGCTGCAACACAGCCAGAGGCCAGCTACCCTGCGAATCCACAATCTGCCGGAGGCTCGCGCTGCCGTTGATCAGCACCACCGCGAGAAGAGCCAAACCCATCGGCAACTCATAGGAGATCATCTGCGCAGCCGCCCGGAGGGCTCCCAGCAACGAGTACTTGTTATTGGAGGACCAGCCGCCCAACACCACCCCATAGGCTGCCAAGCCGGCGATCGCCAGGAGGTAGAGCAGGCTGACATTGACGTCGCCGATCCAAAGCCCAACCTTTTGGCCGAGGAGGTTAACCTCGGGGCCGAAGGGGATCACGGCAAAGGTGACCAACACAGCTGCAAAGGAGATGCCCGGTGCGATCACATAAAGGACCGTGTCGACGTGACTGGGAACGATTTCTTCCTTGAAGATGGCCTTGACGGCATCGGCCAGCGGTTGAAGGAGCCCAAAGCGCCCTGCTCGGTTGGGCCCGTACCGCACCTGGAACCGGGCGCAGATCTTGCGCTCGGCCCAGGTCGCATAGGCTCCTGAGGCAAGCAGGACCAGGACGACCACCACCGCCTTGGCAAGGGGAATCCAGAAGCCGGCAACCCAGCTCATCGGTCCGCCTCTCGCACTGGCTCCACGCGCACAAAAGAACGGCGTGCTGCCTGCGCCGGGCCTGTCTGCCCGCGCCTGGGCTGCCAGCCGCCCTCCTCGATCGCGTCAAGAGCCAGCCCTCTGTAGGAGGGCACCACCTTGGAGATCTCGGCGAACACCCCGCCGGCCCCGCTGAATTCCCAGGCTTTCCGCCGCTTTCCCTCGAGCATACGCTGTGCCACTTCGGCTACGAGCTGCCACGCAGGTTGCACCTGTGCCGGCGGTCGCTTTGCCGCATGGAGTGCCTGGAGCCTCCCGGTGAGGTTGGTGAGCGTGCCGTCCGTCTCCGCCAGGGTAGACACTGGCAGGACCACGTGGGCCAGTGCTGTGGTCTCGGTCGCCACATGGTCAGACACCACGAGAAAGGGGACTCGAGCGAGGGCGGGTGCCAGCGGATGGCCGGCTGCCGGGTTGGACTCCAAGACCCAGAGCGCGTGCAGGCGCCCCGCTTCAGCCTCGGCCGCCATTCCGACCAGGTCGAGCCCTGGCTCAGCTGAAAGCTTGCCGCCCCACAGGCCCGCCAGTTGGCTCCTGGCCATGCCAGCACCCAGGGGCTGCCCGCCTGGAAGCTGCCCAGGCAAGACCCCCATCTCGCTGGCTCCGAGCGTGTTGCACTCCCCGGCGACAAAAGCTATCTCGGCGTTCCCCAACACGATGGCAAGGTTTGCCAGGACCGTGGAAAGATCCCCCCAAGCCGGTGCATCCAAACTTGGCAAGGGCGAAGCAGGTTGTCTCCCATACAGGATGATCGGGTGCTTCGCCTCGACCAGCAAGCGCGCGGCCGCCCTGAGCGCACCAGCAGGCACGGCCGTGGTGCGCTCAACCTGCTCAGGCGTGTAATCGGTGAGCCACGTCCGGAACTCTGCCAGGTTCGTTGCGCGGATCGCCTTGGGGTCAATCCCTCCCTCGATCGCCGCGCGCGCCAGGCCATGGAGCAGCGAGAGCTCGCCTCCGGGGCGCACGCTCAACCACGGTCCGCCAAAGCGCACCATCTCTATGGGCATGGGGTGAGCCACAACGATCTGGGCTCCATGCCGCAGGGCGGCTTTCTTGAGCCAAAGCTCCACCAGTGGGGCTTCAGTGGAGGGGTCGAAGTTGAGAAGGAAGATCACGTCTTTCTGCTCTAGATCCGGCAGTGAGTGAAGAGGCTGGGCCCCTGCCGGCATTCGCCCCAAGTGGTCGATGTTGTTGGAGCCGCAAACCGCTCGCACAAACCTCTGGAGAAGGTAGTTCGCCTCGTTGGTTGCTCGAGGCGAGCCGAGGGCGCCTAGTGCGGTCGCGCCCTTCTCCTGCAGGATAGTGGTGAAACGCCGGGCAACCAGGTCAAGCGCCTCGTCCCACAGGGCTGGCTCGAGCCTGCCCTCGCGCCGGACCAACGGCTGAGTTAACCGGCCCCCGGGATCGACGAGGTCATGGGAAAAACGGCCTCTATCGCAGATCCAGGCGTCGTTCACCTGCATGTTCTCGCGGGGCGTAATGCGCCGCAGCGCATTGTTCTTCACCCCGAGCGTCAGATTGCAGCCCACCGCGCAGAGGGTACACACGGAGGGCGTGTTTGTCAACTCCCAGACCCGAGCCTCGAAGCGGAAGGCCCGGCTGGTTAGGGCTCCCACTGGGCACAATTCGATGGTATTGCCCTGCCACTGGCTTGTCAGAGGTCTGCCGGGAAAGGTGTCGAGCCGGGTAGCCGCACCGCGCCCGAAGAGGTCAAGTTGGTGCTCGCCCGCCCACTCATCCAGGTAGCGGATACAGCGCCAGCAGAGCACACACCGCTCCTGGTCCAGGACGATCCGGTCTCCCAGCGGGTACCGCTTGCTCTTGTGCCTCTTCTCCTCCACGTAGCGGCTGACCCCCGGGCCGTCGGCCATCGCCTGATCCTGGAGGGTGCACTCGCCCCCCTTGTCGCACACTGGGCAATCGAGTGGATGGTTGGTCAGCAGAAACTCGATCATCGCATGGCGGGCCTTGACGGCAGCCGGCGACGTGTGCACGCGGACAACCAAGCCCTGCCGGACCGGAACCGTACAGGAGGTCTGCAGGCCGCGCATGCCCTCCACTTCGACAAGGCAAGTCCGGCAAGCCCCGACCGGCACCAGTTTCGGGTGATCGCAGAAGGTCGGGATATGAATGCCGGCAGCCGCCGCGGCCTGGTAGATGGTCCAGCCGGCGGAGCAGCGGACCTCCTGGCCGTCGATGGTCAAGTCAATCGTCCGCTCTTCTGTCATCGAGGTCCCCCTGTGCCGGGCAGGCAGCGCTTCTCCCGGACATGGAACTCGTACTCGTCGCGGAAGTGCAGGAGGCTACTGGACAGCGGGGTGGCCAATGCGTCGCCCAGCGGGCAGAAGCACCTGCCCGTGATATTCTCGCAGATATCCTGCAGCAAAGGGATGTCGTCTGCGCGCCCTTGTCCATTCTCGATACGTGTCAGAATCTGGGTTGCCCAGTAGGTGCCCTCGCGGCAGGGTATGCACTTGCCGCACGATTCGTGCGCGTAGAAGGATGCCATGCGCTGGTACAACCGTACCATGCAGGTCTGCTCGTTCACGGCAATCACCGCGCCCGAGCCGAGCATGCTGCCGGCGGCTTCCAGTGACTCATAGTCCAGGGCGCATCGGTAGGCGACCTCGGCGGGCAGTGCGCAGGTAGACGAGCCTCCGGGAATGATGGCCTTGAGCGGCACATTGTCTCTTGGGCCGCCACAGACGTCCTCGATAAGGGTGCGCATAGGCGTGCCCAGGGGCAGCTCATAGGTGCCGGGCCGGGTCACGTGACCCGACACGCAGAAGAGTTTGAGGCCGGGGCTCTTCTCCGTCCCCCATTGGCGGTACCAGGCAGCGCCGTTGCGCACGATGAAAGGCACATTGAAGAGCGTCTCGACGTTGTTGACGATGGTCGGCTTGCGGTAGAGCCCCTGGACGGCGGGGAAGGGAGGCTTCAGCTTGGGATGGCCGCGCGCGCCTTCCAAAGAGCTGAGAAGGGCCGTCTCCTCACCACAGATATAGGCGCCGGCGCCGAGCACAATGGTGACCTTGAGGTTGTAGCCGCTGTTGAGGATATTGTCTCCCAGGTAGCCATGCCGGCCGGCCTGGTCAATTGCCGCCTGAAGGCGCCTGAAGCTCTGGGCATACTCGCCGCGCAGGTAGATGAATGCGTGCTCCACTTCGCAGGCGTAGCTGGAGATGGCAATGCCCTCGAGCACACCATGCGGATCCCACTCCATCAAGACGCGATCCTTGAAGGTCCCAGGCTCTCCCTCGTCGGCGTTGCAGACCAGGTAGCGCGGATGCACACCCTTGGGCAAGAAGGTCCACTTCCGCCCCGTGGGAAAGCCGGCTCCACCCCGCCCACGCAGGCCGGAATCGAGGATCATCTCCACGATCTGGGACGGCCGGCACTGTTGGAGAGCCTGCTCCCATGCCTGGTAGCCCCCGCGCCCGACGTACGTGTCAAGCTCGTGCGAGCCAGGCACCCCTACGTTGTGCAGGAGCACATGCGGCTGCTCACCGGCTACGGCTTCCAGAATTGCCATCGGCTGTTCGCCATTCACGACAGGTGATCTGCTGACCGCCAGGGGTTATTCGCCGTACAGGCCCGACCAGCCCCAGACGCCCTTGTTGCTGAGGCTGAAGAACTCGTCCTCCAAGACACGCTGGTGAAGGCCTTCCTCCTCCGATAGTTTTCGGAACATGTCCTGCCCGTCCGGATCACTTGTCTCCTCGGCAAGCAACCGGTAGCGCAGCCCGGCGTTCTTCTCGTTCTCAATGGCCTGGCTGAGGATGCCGGGCACATCACGATACTTCTCCAGCAGGCTGCCTGCCGCTTCGCCCCGGCCAACCGACGGCGAAAAGTGCTCCAGCGTGCTGCTGGCCTCGTAGTAGATGAAGCGATGATCCTGTCGCAGAGAGCGCGCCAGCTCAGCCAGCTTGTGGTAGTGGTGTTGCTCAAACGCTGCCAGCCTGCCCAACAGGTCACGGCCTGCCTGGTCCTCAATTTCGGCTGCCGCTTGGGCATAGAACGCATGGGCCGTCAGCTCGCCTTCCATGGCGATCTCGATGGCCTGCTCGATTCCCAGCTTTCCGGTCATTCTTGTCCCTCCCCTGCCAGTTCCATGAGTATTGCGTCCACCTTGCCCTCAGTCAAGTTCTCGAACAGCCTGTCGCCCACCTGCATAACGGGCGCCGCGCCGCACCCACCCAGGCACTCGACTTCCAGGAGTGTGAACCTGCCGTCCGGCGTCGTCTCGCCCGGCTTGATCCCCAGCCCGCGGCTCAGGTGCTGTGTCAGAGAATCTGAGCCCAACAGAAAACAGGAGGCGCTGCGGCACACCTGGATCACGTGCCGGCCCACGGGCTGGCGATGCAGCATTGTGTAGAAGGTCGCCGTGGACGCGACAAGGGTTGCAGGCAGCCCCATCACCTCCGCCACCTCGTCGAGGGCCCGCTCAGGCAGCCACCCGCCATAGTCCTCCTGGGCGAGCGCCAAAGCTGCCAGAAGCGCCGACTGCTGGTCGGGGTACGCTTTCTGCTGCCTGGCGATCTCGTCTCGCGTCTCTTCCTTCAGCACGATGACTCAGCCGTCCTATCCTACCTGTCGATCTCGCCGAGCGTGATCTCAATGCTGCCAATGATCGCCACCAGGTCGGAGAACATACTGCCCGGCGCCATGACCCGCACGGCACTAATGTTCGAGAAGGAAGGCCCACGTATCTTGCAGCGATACGGCTTTGGCCCTCCATCTGAGACCAGGTAGAAACCAAGCTCCCCCTTCGGATTCTCGGCACTCGAGTACACTGCGCCAGGCGGGGGTGAGAACCCCTCCGTCACCAGCTTGAAGTGGTGAATGACCGCCTCCATGCTGGTGTCCAGCTCCTCGCGCGGCGGCAGGCTGATCTTGCGGTTGGGGTCCTTTACCGGGCCAGGGCCGAGCTTCTGGAGCTTGTCGAGCCCCTGCCTGATGATGCGCATACTCTGGCGCATCTCCTCGATGCGCACTAGGTAGCGTGCGTAGGCATCGCCGGCACTCTGCGTCGGTACATCAAACTCGTATTCTTCATAGCCGCAGTAAGGTGCCGCCTTCCGCACGTCGTAGCCGACTCCGCACCCCCGGAGCAGCGGGCCGGTGCACCCCAGGCCAATCGCCTGACGGGCGCTGATGACCGCCACTCCCTCCAGCCTCGATCGGTAGATGGGGTTGTGTGTCAGCATCGTCTCATACTCGCGAAGCCGCTTCTCAAAAAGATCGACAAACTCGCGAACTTTGCCGGCAAAAGCAGGCGGCACATCCCAGCGCAAGCCGCCGGTTGTGAAATAGGTGTGAGTCACCCTCGCACCACAGACCATCTCAAAGAGGTCCAGGATGTTCTCGCGCTCGCGGAAGGCATACTCCAGCAGGGCATGGATGGTGCCCGAAAGGTCGAGTGTCTGCGTTCCAATCGCAAAGATGTGGGCGGACAGGCGCTGCAACTCGGCCAGGATCACCCGGATTACATTTGCGCGGGGTGGCACGTTGGCGCCGACCAACTTCTCGACCGCAAGGACGTATGCGAGATCGTTCGCCATGCCCGATACATAGTCCAGCCGGCTCGGATAGGTGGCGAACTGCTGGTAGGTGCGGCTCTCGGCCGTCTTCTCGAAGCCGGAGTGCAGGTGACCAATGTCAGGCGCCGCGTTTACCACCCGCTCGCCGTCTAGCTCGACGACCACGCGCATCACGCCATGCGTGGCAGGGTGCTGGGGTCCCATGTTCAGGATCATCGTATCGCCCCGGCCGCTGAACCAGGGAGGGACATCTGATTCGAGCGTGGCCGGTTCGTCTACCTGCTCTCCAAGGCTGGTCAGCGCTGGGTCGTCGCGGTTGACGGTGAAAGCTACGGCCTCGCCGCCGAGCGCATAGTCCTTGCGCAGGGGGTGCCCCACCCAGTCGTGGGGCAGGAGGATGCGGCGCAGCTCCGGATGCCCATTGAAGCGGACGCCCATCAGGTCAAACGTCTCACGCTCATGCCAGTCCGCGGCGGGCCATACAGAGGTGACGCTGTCGATCGTGGGCGGCTCGCCGGGGATGGGCGCCTGAAGCCGCAGGCGAAGCCGGTGCTGGAGGGAGTAGAGCTGGTAGACCGCCACAAAACGTGGGGTCGCCCCCATCGCCAGCCGGTCTACGGCAGTGACAAAGAGGCAGAGATCGTAGGACAGGTCAGGGTCATCGCGCAAGAGGCGGCAGGCGGGCAGAATCGATTCTGCCGCCACAGTCACGCTGTTCTCCCCGCGATCGCGGTCGATTTCCAGGATTGCCTGGGGAAGCCGCTGTCGCAGCCGGTCAAGCGTGACGTCAGCGGTAGTCACTGAACTTTTCCGTCCTGATCTTGTCGACCAGGCGAACAATTCCGGCGAAGAGTGCCTCCGGCCGGGGTGGGCAGCCGGGGATGTACACGGCGACCGGGATAATCCGGTCCACCCCCTGGACAATGGCATAGTTCTCGAAGGGTCCCCCCGTGCAGGCGCAGGCACCCATGGCGATGACCCACTTGGGGTCGGACATCTGATCGTACAGCCGTTTGACCACCGGGGCCATCTTTTGCGCAACACGGCCCGAGACGATCATGATGTCGGCCTGGCGTGGGCTGGCACGAAATGCCTCGGCGCCAAACCGCCCAATGTCATGCCGCGGGCCGCCTGCGGCCATCATCTCGGTTGCGCAGCAGGCCAGACCAAAAAGCAGGGGAAAGGGCGATTGGCCGCGCCCCCAGTTCACCAGCCTCTCTAGCGTGGTCGTGACAACCGATCCTTCGGGCAGGGCATTCTCTAGTCCCACTCCAGGCCCCCTCTCTTCCACGCGTAGAGAAGCCCAGACGCGAGTATTAGGCAAAAGACGCCGGCCTGGAGGAGCCCGGCCCATGGCGAGACCAGATCACGAAAGACCACAGCCCAGGGGAAAAGCAGCAGCACGCCGATGTCAAACAGGAGAAAAAGGACAGCATATAGGTAGTACTGTATGGAGAAGCGGCGCCGGGCCGGTCCGATGGGGAGCTTGCCCGACTCAAAGGCAGACAGCTTCGTGGCAGAAGGCCGTTTCGGGCCAAGCAGCGACGGGACGACAATCGCGATGGCCGAGAGGGCCACCGCCACCAGGGCAAATATCAGGATCGGGATGTAGTCGCTCGGCATCGAATGGAGAATCCTAGGCGGTCTGGGCAGTCCCACGGCCCCAGCTGGCTGCCCAACGAAAACCCAGAGCGATTCTACATGAGAAGCTGAGCCTTGTCAAACCGGTGGTTTCCGCCGTTGCATGGAACTGCACCCAGTGCTATAATCCCGTAGGGGCAAGTGCCGGCTCATGGCTGCACTGCGTCCGGGTCGAAGCATGGATGAGAGGGTCTTGGTCATCGACAGGGATCAGAAGACGCTGGATTCGATCCGGCGCGAGCTCATTGAGCAGGGGCATACTGTGGCAGTTGCTGCCAATGGCGAAGAGGGACTTTTACGAGCTCGAAGCACTCTCTACGATTTGGTGATTCTTGACCCGGATGTGCCCGGCCTCAGCGGCCTGGAGGTATGTCGCCGGCTGAGGGCTGAGGGAGCAGCTATGCCTATCCTCTTGCTCAGCTCGCGGTCAGGCTTGGCAGAGCGAGTCGCTGGCCTAGACGCGGGCGCAGACGACTACTTGGTTAAGCCCTTTGCCATGGAAGAGCTGCTTGCCAGGTCGCGGGCCCTACTGCGCCGGTACCGGGGGGGGTTCGAAGGGCTGGCACTGCGCGTGGGGGACCTGTTCATGAACACCGCCACCCGCGAAGTGCGACGAGGCTTGCAGTCGCTGAGCCTAACTGCCCGGGAGTTCGCGCTTCTGGAGCTCTTCCTGCGACACCCCCGCCAGGTGCTGACTCGTGAGATCATTTATGAGCATGTCTGGGGCTATGACATGGGTGGGGAGTCCAACATTATCGAGGTCTATATGCGCCATCTGCGGGCCAAGCTAGAGGCAAGAGGCGAGCCACGCCTTCTGCAGACGGTCAGAGGGGTAGGATATGTCCTGCGAGAGAGCTGATCAGGTTGTGATTCCCATCACTCTGCTGGTCCGGCTGGGTGACCAGAAGCCAACCGAGATAGATCTGGAGGAGTATGTGAAGGGCTCACTGCCCGCATACCTTGAGGAGCAAGCCCCGGTCGAGGCGCTCAAGGCGTTGTCCATGGCCATTCGCTCCATCGCTGCGACCTCCAGGCAACACGCACGCGACGGGTTTGATCTGTGCACGAGTGGGCATTGCCTGGATTGGCAACCTGCCCGGCGCAGCCCAAGCTCAGATCGGGCAGTGGAAGAGACGGCCCACCAAGTCCTCGCCGTCTCGCGGGCTGGTGGAGCGCCGGAGCGGGGCGGGGAGACCGCACAGCGGCCCGCTTTGCGGGCTGTGCCGGCACCCTTCTTCCAGAAATGTGACGGGCACACGCGCAGCAGCAGCGAGGGTTGGAGCAACCTACTCAGCCATTGCCGCAGCGTCGCCTGCCCGTGCGGGGGCCTGGAACTGGATGGACACGGCGTCGGGTTATGCCTGGCGGGTGCATTGGAGATGGCACGGCAGGGCGCTTCAGCGCCCGAGATTCTCAAGCACTACTACGCGGGTGCCGAGCCGGTCACAGCCGACGCCTGCCCCCGCTCTCAAATGAGGCAGAGCCTCATCGTGGGCCGCGTGGTGGACTCGGCTGGACGACCCCAGCCCGGCGTCACCTTGCTCCTCAAGGGGCCTGCCGGCCCGATCCAGCGCACCGCGGCAAGCGATGGGCGTTTTTGGTTTAGTGGCCTGCCGGCCGGTGACTGGGATGTGGCAGTGCGAGGCTCTGCCAGCCACCAGCCAGGCCTTGGCACGGATGGCCGCAATACGGTGGCGACGCAGATCACAGTTCCCGGGCTGCCGGCCCTGGAGGTGGAGACGATTCCGGTGGCCCACCCTAGGATGTTGATCGGTACTCTGGGCTACGGCGGCGTGCCTGTGACGATTTCGGACTCTCGGGGCATGCAGACAACGGTGGAGAGCGGGTCCGCGCCGGAGTTTGACCCGGGCGGCTTCGCCGTCCCGCTGCCTCCACCCGGGCCCTGCAGCCTGACCTTTCCGGGCCAGCACTTCTCCATCGAGATCGGAAGCACCGGCCTCTGGATGCGCTTTGTCGAACGGGCGACTAGGGAGCCCAGCTGATCTGCTCTCGCGTCCAGTCCGGGCCCAGGTCGCCGCCCAGATCGAACAGCTTGCGCAGGTTGGAGCCATCCGTGGCTATGGCCCACACTGCCCAAGCCCCTCCCTGGTCAGACACAAAGGCCAGCGTCCTGCCATCGGGCGACCAGACAGGCAAGCCGTCGTTGGCGGCGTTGTCGGTCAGCTGGGTCAGTCCGGAGCCGTCGAGGCTGATCGCATAGATCTCCCAGTCGCCATCGCGGTTGCCCATGAAGGCCACCTGCGTGCCGTGCACGGCTGGCCTGCTGTCCCCCGCGTGATCCGTGAGCTGCACCGGAGAGACTGCCTCCGGAGAGCCTGAAGCCATCTGGAGGCCCAGACCATTGCAGCCAAATTGGGGCGAGTCAAGGCCACAGCCCCGGTAGACGATCCGCCCATCGGGCGTCCAGGCGGGCATCTCGCCGCGCACGGCGTCCTGGCCCGTTCTGACCTCCCTGCCCTCGACCTTGCCCCCTTCCCATGGAATGCCATCCAGCGCGTACATGCGCGGCTGACGATCGACCCCGTGCCGGAACGAGGCATAGATCAACTTCTCCCCATCCTCTGACCAGGCAGGTTGGCCGTCCTCCACATAGGCCGAGATCTCCACCAGGCGACTGCCATCGAGCTTGAGGAGGCACAGCAGCTCGTGGTTCTCCCGCTCGCCGTTGGCAGCCAACCACTGACCATCGGGGCTGAGCGCAGGCTGATGCATGCCGCCAACTGCAAGCATGCGCTCCGTTCCGTCCTTGGCCTTGACTAGATAGATCTCATAGACACGGAGGCCGGCATTCCAGATTGGGAACGCGATCCTGCCGCCAAGGGCCACCACTGCCCGAGTTGCAGTCGGTTGTGCGGCCGAAGGCGTCTCTGTCGGGGCCGGCTGGGGGGTAGCGGTCGCTCTGAGGGTGCCCCGGCACACCTCCCCCGATTCGAGGGCCTGCAGCTGCCCTGAGTCCAGAGCAAGGGCCTGCTGGGCATAGCCTTCTGCAGCATCGCACTGCCCGAGCCGGGCCGTGGCACCGGCCAGGTAGCCATACGCCTTGGCATCCTCGAGCCCCAAGTCGATCGCTTGTGCCAGAGCCTCCCGGGCTTGCTCGAATTGCTGCTGCTCGAACCTGGCTTCTCCCAGGCCGGCATAGGTCACCGCCTTGGGCCTCAGGGCCAAGGCATCCTCAAAAGCCAGCTCGGCCACCTCTGGATAGCCCGCTTCGAGGAGCATCTGGCCAAGCTCGTGCCTTCGGAGCCAAAGCTGCGGCTGGTAAGCGGCAGCCGTCTGAAGCTGGGCAGCTGCCCGCTCAGGCTGACTCTCAAGAGCCAAGAAGACGCGTGCCCGCAGGCGGTGGGCATCGGGATTGGTCTTGCCGAGGTCAAGCGCGCGCTCGGCTGCCCGGAGGGCCTGGAGCGTCTCTCCCTTGAGCAAATGCGCCTCGCCCAGCGCAGCTCGGGCCTGGGCACTGCCGATGCCCATCGCCACGGCCTCAAGCGCTGAGGCCATGGCTCCTTCTGCGTCGCCGGTCCCGGCATGGGCGCGCGAGAGAACGGCCCATGCGTCTGAGCTTGCGGGATCCAGGTCCACGGCGCGTTGGGCATGCGAGAGGGCCATCTGCGGCTCGTCATCATAGATCAGCGCCCATGCCCATCCGATTTCGGGAGAAGCGTTCTTCGGGTCAGCGCCGGCAGCCGCCTGGTACAGGGCAATAGCATCCTCGATCCAGCTTCTTGCGGCCAGGTCGTCGGCCAGTACCAGCTCGGGAGCCTGCACTTCGGGGGACGGATCTGGCGAGGACGCAGGCGTAGGTGGCAGTCCGGTCGGCGCCTCGGTGGCGGGGGCGAAGGTTGCCGTTGGAGGCGGCAGCACGGGCTCGGTGGCCTGGCCGGAGCAGCCTCCCACCATGAGGGTCAGAAGGACAAGTGCTGCCCACCCCACAACCGCACGAAAACGAGCACCCCAATCTGCGCCATGTCTCCTCATTGTCCACTCCTCACTTCCTGCTCGAATTCCGCGGAACCAGCTGTCGCCATCTAGGGCGGCACACCTGCCTCGGTGCGCTGCACTCGGCTCACGGTTACGCTCTTCCTTCGCCACTGCCGCGGCTCTGAAGCCACTTCAAGTGCACCAAGAGCACCGAGATGTCGGCCGGGTTGACCCCGGCAAGCCTTGCCGCCTGGCCGACTGTAGCAGGGCGCACCCGGCTCAGTGTCTCGCGAGCTTCCAAGCGCAGGCCGTGCATGGCATGATAGTCGGTGCTGGGCGGAATGCGCAACTCCTCCAGGCGCCGAAAACGGGCGACCTCCGCCAATTGGGTCTCGATGTACCCCGCGTACTTTGCCTTGATCTCGACCTGCTCGGCCACTGCCATGGAGACCGGGCTGGGCGACGGTGCCACCTCGTCGATCAATCTGTAGGTGACCTCCGGCCTGCGCAGGAACTGGAGCGCATTCACGCCATCATCCAATGGCTCAAAGCCATGCGCCAGCAGGAAGGCATTGGCCCTACCATCCCCTGGGCGCAACCAAGTGCCTGCCAACCTCTCCGTCTCTGCCAGAATCGCCCGGCGCTTCTCTTCCGCCGCCTCGTAGCGCTCGCGGGGCAGGAGCCCTGCCCGGTACCCCATCTCCGACAGGCGCAGGTCGGCATTGTCATGGCGAAGCAGGAGCCGATACTCGGCACGCCCGGTAAGGATCCGGTATGGCTCCCGGATCTCTTTGGTCACGAGGTCGTCGATCATCACTCCGATGTACGCCTGATCGCGGCGAAGGATGAGCGGCGGTTTTTCCTGCACTTTGAGCGCAGCGTTGGTCCCAGCAATGAGGCCCTGGGCAGCAGCCTCCTCGTAACCGCTCGTTCCGTTGATCTGCCCCGCGTGGAAGAGCCCTTCGATCCGCTTCGTCTCGAGGCTTGCCGCAACCTCCTGGCAGGGCACGCTGTCGTACTCAATGGCATAGCCAGGGCGCATGATCTCGGCGCGGCGCAACGCCGGCACAGAGCGCAGCATGCAAAGCTGCACATCCTCGGGCATTGCAGTGAAAAGTCCCTGTACATAGACCTCGCCGGTGTGCCAACCCTCCGGCTCGAGAAAGAGCTGGTGGCGCTGTTTGTGGGGAAACCGCACCGCCTTTTCCTCAAAGCTCGGGCAGTAGCGCGGGCCAACTGCCTCCAGGGCTCCCGGCGCGATGGGCGAGCGGGCCAGATTCTGCCGGACGACCTGGAGGGTCTCCTCTGTCGTATAGACCGAATAGCAGGGAAGCTGGGGGCGCCATGCTGGCATCCGGCCTGCCGGGTAGGCCGGGTTGGGATCCGTAAGGAGGAACGCGGGCACAGCACGTTCGGCAGTATCCAGGGCAAAGTGCAGAGGCTCATCGCTGCCCGGCTGCTCGGTCGTCAGCGCAAAGTCGATGGTCCGCGCATCGATTCGGGGCGGCGTGTTGGTCTGAAGAGGCACCAGCGGAAAGCCGAGGCGGCGCAGGCAGGCAGAGAGACCTACCGCGGGTGCCTCGCCGGCCCTGCCGCCCGGCCAGCTCCGCTCGCCTGACAGGACGCGTCCCGACAGAAAGGTACCTGTGGTCAGCACGACCGTTCGCCCCCGGTACTCGCGACCCGTGCTCGTCAGTACGCCCTGCACCGAGTCGCCTTTCACCAGCAGACCGTCCACCAAGGCCTGCTTCAGGTGGAGGTTCGGGGCCGTCTCTAGGGTGTGCTTCATCAAGAGCGAGTAGCGCCGCTTGTCCGCCTGGGCGCGCAGTGCCTGGACCGCAACCCCTTTGCTGTCGTTGAGCAGGCGGATCTGAATGAAGGTGGCATCGATCGTGCGGGCCATCTCGCCGCCCAGGGCATCGATCTCGCGAACCAGGTGGCCTTTTCCCGGTCCGCCAACGGACGGGTTGCATGGCATCTGGGCCACCAAGTCCAGGTTCATGGTCAAGAGCAGCGTCTGCGCCCCGATCCGCGCGGCCGCCAGGGCTGCCTCGCAGCCGGCATGTCCGGCGCCGACGACGATTACATCGTACTCCACGCGCACTGCCTCACCAGGTTCTATGCCACACACCGTCCCCACGTACGCGGGTCCCCGTGGGCCAGGCTCATGCTCGTGCCCGGCCACGCCTGCCGAACGGCGCGCAGGGAATCGCGCCGGAGCTCACCTGCCACTCGCCGGCGGCCTACTCCGCAGGCCCCGCCTTTCAGGCGGCCCATTGGGAGCCCCATGAGGCGCAATTATAGCAGCGAACGACGGGCTAGGCAACGAGCTCTGGGCCTTGCTCCAAGCGGCCCGGGGCCTCATTTGAGAAGGTTTGCCAGTACCCTGATTGTCGGCTATACTCAAAGGAGATACGGGGCCAGCCGGGAGGCCGACCCCCGGGAAGGGAAACTAGCCCCGCGGAGGTGCCATCGTGAGCGCGTCAAGGCCGGCCTTCCGTTTCCCCGGGCAGCGTCGCCTGGCCGAGATCGCCAGGGTGCGCCATGTGACCAGGGTCCTAATACGCAATGGGCTTGGCTTCATGGTGGAGCAGCTCGGGCTCGACCGCTTCGCGCCGCGTCTTGGGCGGCGCCGCGTAGCCCGCGCCGGCCACGCAGCCGGCCGTCTGACCGTCCCGGAGCGTGTGCGCCGGGCGCTTGAGGAGTCGGGCGCGACCTTTGTCAAAGTGGGCCAGTTCCTGAGCGGGAGGGCTGACCTTCTACCCCCTGAGTACATCGCCGAGCTTACCAAGCTGCTCGACTCGGGCCCGGAGGTGCCTGCCGAAGCGATCCGCGAAGTCATCGAGAGCGAGCTTGAGGCGCCGGTAGAGGAGCTGTTTGCCACTTTTGAGAACTCGCCCATTGCCGCTGCCTCCATCGGCCAGGTGCACCGGGCAACGCTGCTGGGCGGGCAGCAAGTGGTGGTCAAGGTCCAGCGGCCCGGGATCGATCGCCAGGTCGAAGCCGACCTGGACTTGCTGCTGGGACAGGCACGCTTCCTGGAAAAGCGCTCCGAAGCGATGCGCAGCTACAACCTGGTCTCCATCGCCGAAGAGCTTGCGCGCTCTGTCCAGCAGGAGATGGACTATCGAATCGAGGGACGGAACGCAGACCGGCTGCGGAGTGACACGGCCGGCGATGCCCATATCGTCGTTCCGCAGGTCTACTGGCACCTGACCACCCGGCGTGTCATCACACTCCAGTACATCGAAGGGATCCAGTTCAACGACGCGGACGCCCTGCGCCGCGCCGGGTATGACCTGCCCTCGATCGCCCGGACGGTGGTGGAGGCCTACCTCAAGCAGGTTTTTGAGAATGGCTTCTACCATGCCGATCCCCACCCGGCCAACCTGATGGTGATCGGCAAGCAGGTGGCGTTCCTGGACTTTGGGAATGCCGGCTATCTGACTCCCGGCCAGAAGGACCTCTTGGGGAGCCTCTTCCTGCAGATCCTAGACGAGGATGCCGGCGGGATCGCGCGCACCATCCTGAAGATGGGCGCTGTGCGCGGGCACCCATCCGGCGAGGAGATCGAGCGCGATCTCCAGCGGCTGCTGGTGCGCTACTGGGGCGTGCCATTGGACCAGCTTCCGGTGGGGGAGATGTTGGCCGAGATCTTTGCCACGGCGTTCCAGCACCGGGTCTATCTGCCAGGCGACCTGGCTCTGCTGGCGCGGACGATCATCACGCTGGAGGGAACCGCGCGTGCACTCGATCCCAGCTTTGTGCTGGTCGATGCCGCCCGACCCTTCGCAGTGCACCTGGCCCGGGCCAGGATTTCGCCACTAACAGCCGGCCGCCGCGCATACCGTACGCTCCGCCAAGCCACTGACATGGTAGAGGATTGGCCACGCCGGCTGGATGACCTCTGGGATCAGCTGGAGCAGGGGGACTTGACCCTGGGTGTCGACGTGAGACGCTTGCCCAAGGTTGTCGCCCAGCTGCACAGCATGGTCAACCGCATCGCCTTCTCGATCGTGGTCGCCGCACTCATCGTCGGCTCATCGCTGATGCTGCTGGGGGGCAAAGACTCGTGGGTTCTCCCAGTCCTGGGGCTTGGCATTCCGGTGGCGCAGATCGTGTTCGTGGGGGCCGTGATTGCCGGCGTGTGGCTGCTGATCTGGATGGTTCGCTCCAGGAGCCTATAGAGACCAAGGCCTGGGCTATGGCACTGCGGCCCGCATGGGAGTCCCCAGGCGGGCCGGCGGCGTAGCGGGTACTGCCGAGCCTACGTTACGAAGCCGTCTCCGGAACCCGAAGCGGCTCGAGATTGAAGGCCGGTCCGACCGAAACCTGAGTGGGGACGGCTGCTGGCAGCGGATAGGCCCGCCAGAAGAGCTCGGCCGCGCAAGAAAAGATGGCCAGCCCGGCATGCTTCCGGTGGCCATTGCTCCGAAGGTAGAGGCCGACGATTTCCATATCCTCAGCAATCGCGTCTCGGCACTCCGGATCGGAACCGCATTCTTCAAGCCGGGAGCGAATGAGGCGCATGAGCTCTTCATAGGCCGACTCACGATAGTGAGGGCCGTCCAGCCGCAGATAGGCGCTCAGTGTGAAGCGGCCCCGGCTGTCAAAGGAACGCAGCACTTCCAGATCACTGGCAGGGATCAAAACGACCTCCGACACACGGCACTTCCAGGCCCCCTTGGACTGGTGATGGATGAACGGTTTGAAAAGTATAGCATGCTGAAAAGACGTGTCAAATCGGCACGCGCGCCTGGTATGGGCTGCCTAGGCGCGGCCCAGGCCCTCTCCCATCGCCTGGAGCACGGCCGGCAACGCCTGCCTCCAGCGCTCGGCCTCATCCAGGGGCAGCCAGACAGCTCGCCGGGCAACGCGGGCTCGATCTCCCAGCCGGCGCTGAAGCCAGGCTCGGTCTACTTCCTCCAGCGAGTCTGCTCGGACGACGATTTGCTCCTCCTCGACACTGATTGCCTTGACACCGGCAGCCACCGCCAGCAGCTTGACCTGGAGCTGGAAGAAGAGGTTCTCTGCCTCTTCGGGCAGCGCACGGAACCGGTCCTCCAACTCGGTCCGCAGCTCCTGCAGCTCCTTTTCGCCCGTCACACCGGCCAGCCGGCGGTAGAGCTGCAGGCGGAGCGAGCCATCCAACACGTAGCTGTCGGGCAGGAATGCGCGCAAGGGCAAGCTGATCTGGATGCTCTGCTCCAGCGGCTGGACGAAGGAGTGCGTTTCGTCCTCCATCTCGCTCTTGGGCAGTGGCTCGCCGCCGAGCTCCTTCTGGCGCCTGGCGTCGTGGACCGCCTGGGCCAGCAGCCGGGTATAGAGGTCAAAGCCCACAGCGGCGATGTGGCCATGCTGCCTTGCCCCGAGCAACTCACCCGCCCCACGAATCTCCAGGTCGCGCATGGCGATCCGGAAGCCGGCCCCCAGCTCAGTTGCCTCTGAGATGGTCTCCAGGCGCTGCCGCGCCAGCTCGGTCAGCGAGCTTGTCTTGGGGTGCAGGAAGTAGGCATAGGCCCGCCTGGCGCCCCGGCCGACCCGCCCACGCAGCTGGTAAAGCTGGGCCAGGCCGAACTGGTCGGCGCGGTTGACAATCAGCGTGTTTGCGTTGGGGATATCCAGGCCGCTCTCGATAATGCTCGTACAGACCAAGACGTCGACCTGCCCGGCTGCGAACTGGAGCATGACGGACTCCAGCTCGCGCTCGGCCATCTGCCCGTGGCCCACCGCGACCCGGACCTCGGGCACGAGTTTCTTGACGCGCTGGGCGATCTGGAAGATGCCCATCACACGGTTGTGGACGAAGTAAACCTGCCCGTCCCGATCGAGCTCACGCAGGATCGCCTGCCGGATCAGCGTCTCATCGTACTCCCCGACCTGCGTGCGAACGGGCAGCCGCTCTTCGGGAGGCGTATCGATTGTGCTCATGTCACGCACGCCTGTCAGCGACATGTGAAGCGTGCGTGGAATCGGCGTCGCCGTGAGCGTCAGGACGTCCACCTGCTGCCGCAGCTGCTTGAGGCGCTCCTTGTGTCCAACGCCAAAGCGCTGCTCCTCGTCGATGACGAGCAGTCCCAGGTCCTTGAAGACAACGTCGGAGGAAAGCAAGCGGTGCGTGCCGATGACGATGTCCACCCCGCCCTGGGCCAACGCCCGGATCACCTGGTCCTGCTGCCTGCGCGAGAGAAACCGGGAGAGCATCTTGACAGTGACCGGGAAGGCGGCCAACCGCTGTGCAAAGGTCTGGTAGTGCTGCTGAGCCAGGACGGTGGTGGGCACCAGGATGGCCACCTGCTTGCCGTCCATGACGGCTTTGAAGGCCGCACGGAGCGCCACCTCTGTCTTGCCATAGCCGACGTCACCGCACACGAGGCGGTCCATCGGCCGCCGCTGCTCCATGTCGAACTTGATTTCGTCCAATGTCCGCAGCTGGGCCTCGGTCTCGACGTAAGGGAAGGAAGCCTCCAACTCCGCCTGCCAGAAGGTGTCGGCGCTGAAGGCATGGCCATCGACGACCTCGCGCGAAGCGTAGAGCGCAAGCAGGTCGCCGGCGATCTCTTCCACGGCCTTCTTGGCCGTCTCCTTGACCCTGGCCCAGTCCGCCGTCCCCAGGCGGTGTATGTCTGGTGCATCCTCGCCCATTCCGACGTAGCGGCTGAGCCGATCGGCCTGGTAGACGGGGACATACAGCTTGTCGCCTGCGGCATACTCGACGAGCAGGTACTCGCGCTCGGCGCCCTCGAAACCCATCTTTGTGAGCCCTTGGAAGAGGCCGATGCCATGCTCGACATGGACTACGTAGCTGCCCGGCTCGACATCGGCGAAGAACGCCTCGGGCGCGACAGGCCGGGTGCGGCGGGCGCGCCGCGCGGCGGGCCGCGCCCAACCAAAGACCTCGGCGTCGGTGAGCAGGGCAATCCCGTCGAGAAGCCAGCCTTCTGCGAGCGTGCCCTGCACGAGGGTCAGGCTGTGGGTCGGGGGAGGATCAGGAACATCCTCCACCGGAAGGGCGGAGACATCGCGCTCGCTGAGCAGCTCCGAGATGCGGCGTGCCTGGCGGCTGACCAATACGACACGGCTGCCGGAAGCCCGCATCTCCTGGCAGGCGTCCAGCACCTTCTTGAGCTGCCCCCCGTATCGCTCGGGGTAATGGAACAGGTCAGAGAGGGAATCGGTATCCGACTGGTCCGGGCCGGCTTTCCGGCTGCCATCACCCCCAGCCAGTACCAGGAGGCGGCCCTCCCCCATTGCGTCGAGACCTTCGCTGAGCTGCCCCCAGGAGAAGTAGGGCATGGCGATCTCGGGCCAGTTGGCAGGCAACTCTCCGGCCTTGATGAGGTCGGCCTGCAGTGTCTGTGCCTGGTGATCCAGCTCCTCCACGTTCGAGAGAAGGGCAGACCAATCGTCGACGACACACAGCCCACCGGCCGGGATGTAATCGAGCAGGCTTGCCGCATGGGAGTAGAAGAGAGGCAGGTAGAACTCGATGCCGCGGAATGTCATCCCCTGCTCGAGAGCTGCCAGGTCGTGTTGGTACTCCACCCGGGCCGGGGGATGGCACAGCCGGAGGTCCAGCACCTGCTCAGCACTGCCTTTGGCCCGAAGCACGCCGGAGGCTGCCAGGCGCGGCAGGGCTTCCGTGGCCGGGGCGAGACGGAAGCGATCGATCTGCTGCTCCGTGCGCTGCGTGAGTGGATCGAACACGCGCAGGCTGTCTATCTCGTCGCCAAAGAGCTCGATGCGGACCGGCCTGGACAGGTTGGTGGGGAATACGTCGATCAGTCCGCCCCGCCGGCTGAAGGTGCCGGGCTCCTCGACAACGGCATCGGGCCGATAGCCGTTGGCGACCCAGTGGTCGAGGGTGCGCTGCAGGTCAATTTCCTGCCCCCTGCGGTATTCGCGCAGGCCCATTCGGAACTCGCGCGGCGGCAGCGTCTTGTGCATCAGGGCCCTTGCCGAGGCAATGATCAGGGGTGGATCGGAGGGCGGCATATCGCCCGGTGCACCGCCCTCGGCGCCGGGTGCCCGCCAGCCAGCCAGCGCCGTCAGGACGGACAGCCGGTCGCTCACAGTCTCCCGCGACCAGGCAACGCGCTCATAGGGCAGGGCGTCGGGCTCGGGAAAAGCCTGGACGGCGCTGCTTCCGGTCCAGACACTCAGCTGGTCAAGCCACTGGCCAACCCTCTCTGCACGCGCCGTCAGCACAAGGATGGGCCGGCGAAGCTGTCTGTAGAGGGCGGACACCACGTATGGGCGCGCCGGCGTGACAATGCCCAGCCCACGGTGCACGAAGTCGGCGAGCACCTCTTCCGGTTGGTGGCTGCTGCCCGGCTCCAGAACCGCCTCGCGGCGGGGGGGCCCCTGCTCCACGCTACGCAGCAGCCGCCGGTAGGCCTCCGATTCTTGGAGGAACGGAAGGAGGCCGACGAGGTTCACAGCTGAGCCCTCTCGCCCTCAGTGGGGTTGGGCTCTTCCGGGCCGGGGCCCGCATCCTGGCTGCGCCCCTGGCCGGCACCAGGCGGGTTGAAGCGACCCATCGCAGCTTCGACGCCCTCCGCCAGCCAACACTCAATCGCCGCGACCGCCAGGTCAACTACCTGCCGGACCACGACAAGCTCCTGCTCGGCAAAGGGCAGGAGAACATACTCGGCGGGGTCCATCCTGCCCGGCGGCCGGTCGATCCCGACCCGCAGGCGCGGAAAGGCCTGAGTGCCGAGGCGCTCGATGATGGAACGCATGCCCTTGTGGCCCCCCGAGCCACCGTCCGGCCGCAGCCGGAGACGGCCGAGTGGGAGGTCGAGGTCGTCCAGGACCACCAGGATCTGAGGGGGAGCCACGCCACAAAGCTGTCCGACACGGCCGACGGCCTTGCCGCTCTCGTTCATGAAGGTCTGGGGCTTGACCAGTGCAACCGGCCTGCCGCACATGTTGCCTCTTGCGACGTGGGCCGCAGTGCCCCGCAGCCGCGCAAAGTGCAGGCCGTGGTCCTGGGCCAGCGCTTCGACGACCCGGAAGCCGATGTTGTGCCGGTGCCCGGCGTACGCGGCTCCCGGGTTGCCGAGGCCGATAATCAAGGCAGGCGAGGAATCGAGCGGCTTGAAGGGGCCCTCCTGGGCAAGCATTACGCCCCAAGCTCGTCGCGGTCGCGTCCTGTCAGCCGGCGGAAGAGTGCGGTGAGCAGTGCCCTCAGGGCAAACAGCAGCCCGATGCCGGCAAAGACCGCGGCAACGATCTGCGCGCCCTTTATGGCCGCATCGCCTATGCCGGTGATGCCGAAGGGCAGCTTGACGGGCACGGAGGTGGGCTCGGGCGTCCCGGTGGGCTGGGGAGTCTCGGTCGGCAGAGGGGTGGGGCTTGCCACAGTCGGCACGGCCACCAGGATGGTGGCTGTTGGGGCAGGTGTCCTGGTGGGGCCGGAAGGCGTCCGCGTTGCGGCGGGCACCGGGGTATCTGTGGGGCGCGCGTTCACCACCTGGATGCCCCGGACAAAGAACTCGTCATAGTTGCCGTCGAGCCGCACGGTGCGGAGCCGCAGGCTGTAGGTGCCGTCTGGGATGATCGTGGTGTCCCAGAGACCCAGTCTCCCCTGGACAACAGGAACGGTGAAAGGTGAGCCCTGGAGCGGCGTCCACTGGTCCCCCGGATTGGGCTCTGGTCCGTAGTGGATCTCGTACTTCTGGAAGGAGGGATCTGCGGCCGCGCCCTCGATCGGGACCTGGCCGCGCACCGAGGCACGGTCGCGAGGTGAGGTAATGGCGCCGGCGGCCCCGGCGAAGGAGCCCTGGAACGTCGAGAGCACCAATAGCAGTGCCGCCAGCGCAAAGCCGGCCGCCGTTCGTCTCATGCTTTCCCGCCCCCAAGCGGGACTGGACATCTCGTGGCTGCCACAGTGTCGCAGCCAACCATGCAGAACGGAAACAAGCACTTTACTATAGCACAGCAAGGGGGCGGGCGGCAAATCGTTCCCGCCAGAGGGACCCGGCGGGAGACAGGGAGATGTGCGCTTCTTGCCGGATTCGGCGAGCCAGGGTACAATCGCCAGCCATGGCGTCCAAGAAGCCCGCAGCAGGCATGGAGATGAAGCCAGACCCAGACCGGAGGCCGCTGAACAACCTAAAGTTCTGGCTCGGGCCGGCGCGCGCCGACTTTTTGTGGATGGACCTCTCCTGTGTCCTCCTTGGGGTGGGTGCTGCGATGACCACCGCCGGCCGTGCCATCCACCTGGGCTATGTCTTGGTGGCGCTGGTCGGGGCGCTGGCGGCGCACGTGGCGGTGAACGCGCTGAACGAGTACTTTGACTTTCGGAGCGGGCTGGACCTGGCGAGCGAGCGGACTCCCTTCAGCGGCGGCAGCGGCGCACTGCGCGACCACCCCGAGGCCGCGCGGGGTGCCCTCGTCATGGGATTGACCGCATTGGCGATCGCAGGCATCCTCGGGCTCTTTCTCGTGTGGAGAGTCGGCTGGGGCCTGCTGCCGCTGGGCATCCTGGGGCTGGTGACGATCGTGCTCTATACGCCCTGGATCACCCACCACCCAGTCGCGTGCCTGGTGGCCTGCGGACTGGGCTTTGGCATGATGGTCGCCGGTGTGAGCTATGTGGCCTCCGGCCACTACACCTCGGCTGCCTTCTTCTGCGCGCTGGTGATGTTTTTCCAGGGGAATGCGCTGCTGCTTCTCAACCAGTACCCCGATGTCGAGGCCGACCGAACGGCGGGCCGGCGCCACCTGCCCATCGTTTGGGGGCGCCGCAAGAGCAGCGTTGTGTATGGATTCCTGCTGATGGGGGTGTATGCCTCGCTGCTGCTGGGTGTGGTGCTCCGCGTCCTGCCCTGGCCCGCCCTGATGCTTTTCGTCACTTTTCCGCTCGCAGCCGTGACGGTCGCTGGCGTGCGGCGAAGCGCCGACGACCTGCCAGGGCTGGTACGCTACCTGGGATACAACGCCATTCTGAACGTGGTAAACCCCGCACTGGCAGGCCTTGGCCTGGTGCTGGCTGCACTACTGGGAATCAGGGCCGGTTAGCCCGAGGAACTGCATCCAAGGAGAGTAGAGTGAAGGAACCGAAGCTTCTGTTGGGGCCCATGCGCGCCCCCTTTCTCGTCCTGCCCCCAGCCATTGTGGTGTTGGGCACCGGGGTGGCTGTATGGTGGCAAGCCCAGCAGGCCCAGCCGGAGCCCATCAATTGGTGGCACGTCCTGCTGGTCCTGATCGGCTCGCTGGCAGCGCACATCAGCGTCAACGCGCTCAATGAGTACTTTGACTTCAGAAGTGGGCTGGATTTCCGAACGATGAAGACGCCCTTCAGCGGCGGGAGCGGCACGCTGCCGGCCAAGCCCGAGATGGCAAGCGCAGCGCTGTGGACAGGCCTGATCGCGCTGGCGGTTTGCGGCGCAATCGGGATCTACTTCCTGGCAGTGCGGGGTTGGTGGATTCTGCCGCTGGGGCTTCTGGGCATGATCGTAATCGTGATCTACACGACCTTTCTGACCCAGAACTGGCTCCTGTGCCTGATCGCGCCCGGGCTGGGCTTTGGCACGCTGATGGTCATGGGCGCGGCCTTCGCGCTGACTGGGGAGTACACCTGGACGGCGTTCTTCGCTTCGCTGGTGCCTTTCTTCCTGGTGAGCAACCTGCTGCTCCTCAACCAATTCCCCGATGCAGAACCGGATAAGACGGTGGGGCGCAAGCACCTGCTGATCGTGGCGGGGCACAAGGTAAGCGCGGTGGTGTACACGCTCTTCATGGCGGGGTGTTACTTGTCGATCGTGGCCGGCGTGCTGCTGAAGCTGCTGCCGGCCTGGGCACTGCTGGGGCTCCTAACGCTGCCTGTGGCGGTGTTCACATCGATGACCGCCCTGCGCCATGGGCGGGAGATGCCGAAGCTGGCGCCTGCCATGGGGATGAATGTGCTCATCAACATCCTGACCCCGATCTTGGTGGGGGTGGGGCTGCTGATCGCGGCGTAGAAAGAGCAGGTGCGGCGCACCTTGGAGGCGCGCCGCACCCGTCCAGAAGAAAAGCCCGGCCCCTGGGGGCCGGGCTTTGTTGTCTCTAGTACTCCGGCATGGGCGGAGTCGGCGACGCCTTTTCCTTCTCCGGTATGTCGCTGATCAGCGCTTCTGTCGTCAGTATCATCGCTCCGATCGACGCCGCGTTCTCTACCGCGCTCCGCGTCACCTTCACCGGGTCGATGATCCCGTTCTTGATCATGTCCACGTACACGTCCCGCAATACGTCGTACCCGACGCTCGCGTTCTCCTGGATCTTTTGCTCGCGCTTGACGTTCTCCACGATCACCGCACCGTCGCGCCCCGCGTTCACCGCCAGCTGCCTCATCGGCTCCTCCAGCGCCCGACGCACGATCGCCACGCCCGTGGTCTCGTCCGAAAACTCCATCGTCACGTCCGCCAGCGCAGGAATCGCATTGATCAACGCCACCCCTCCACCGGGGACGATCCCCTCTTCCACCGCAGCTCGCGTCGCGCTCAACGCGTCTTCTACTCGGTGCTTCTTCTCCTTCAGCTCGACCTCGGTCCCTGCTCCCACGCGGATGATCGCTACGCCACCCGTCAGCTTCGCCAGCCGCTCCTGCAGCTTTTCCTTGTCGTAGTCTGACGTGCTCGCCTCGATCTCGGCCTTGATCGTGTTGATCCGTCCCTTGATCTGGCTCTCATCTCCCGCGCCACCGATGATCGTCGTCTCTTCCTTCGTGCACACCACCTTGTCCGCGCGGCCCAGGTCTCGGATCGTCGCCGTCTCCAGCTTCCGACCCATCTCCTCCGTGATCACCTCGCCGCCCGTCAGCACTGCGATGTCCTGCAGCATCGCCTTCCGACGATCCCCAAAACCAGGCGCCTTTACTCCCACCACGTTGAACACCCCGCGCAGCTTGTTCAGCACCAAGGTCGCCAGCGCTTCCCCGTCGATGTCCTCCGCGATGATCACCAGGTTCTTCCGCCCTGACTGCACCAGCTTCTCCAGCAGCGGTATGATGTCCTGCGCCGCCGAGATCTTCTTGTCATAGATCAGCACCAGCGGGTCCTGCAGTGCCGCTTCCATCCGCTCCGTGTCCGTCACAAAGTAGGCGCTGATGTACCCACGGTCAAACTGCATCCCCTCTACGTACTCGGTCTCGAACGCCAGTCCCTTGCTCTCCTCGACCGTGATGACGCCGTCCTTGCCCACCTTTTCCATCACGTCCGCGATCAGCGTCCCGATCCCGCGGTCGTTCGCCGAGATCGCCGCTACGTTCGCAATCTCTTCCTTCGTGTCGATCTCTACCGCAGACGCCTTCAGCGCCGCTACCACCGCCTCCGACGCGCGCGCAATCCCGTTCTTGATCAGCATCGGGTTCGCGCCCGCCGCCACGTTCCGCAGCCCCTCGTTCACGATCATCTGCGCCAGCACCGTGGCCGTCGTCGTCCCGTCGCCCGCGACGTCGTTTGTCTTGGTCGCCGCTTCCTTCAGAAGCTGCGCTCCCATGTTCTGGAACGCTTCCGGCAGCTCGATCTCTTTCGCTACCGTCACTCCGTCGTGCGTGATCGTCGGCGCTCCCCACTTCTTGTCCAGCGCCACGTTCCGCCCCTTCGGACCCAACGTCACCTTTACCGCATTCGCCAGCGCGTCTACACCCACCTTCAGGTCTCGCCGCGCTTCTTCCGCAAACGTGATCTGCTTTGCCATCGTCTATCTCCCTCTTTCTCTCTCTGCTAGTCCAGGACTGCCAGGATGTCCGTCTCTTTCAGGATCAGGTACTTCTTGTCTTCCAGCTTCACTTCCGTGCCGCCGTACTTGGCATACAGCACCCGGTCCCCCGTCTTGACGTCCATCGCAATCAGCTTCCCGTCGTCGTCCTTCCGGCCCGGTCCTACGGCGACCACCATCCCCTC
>MTKX01019247.1_pt1 | contig 47017 bp, 41 predicted proteins | sample 1042771 | NCBI WGS metagenome assembly MTKX01 (sample SAMN06212183, study PRJNA360534) | anaerobic digester metagenome | biome: Wastewater treatment plant; material: sludge; isolation source: anaerobic digester fed with sludge from wastewater treatment plant | place: Denmark: WWTP Randers ...
GTAACATTATCATCTGACCGAACGATACCATCTCGGTAACATTTTACATGGCTGAATGCGGCTCCTTGCATTGCTGTCCAGAGCGTGGTACACTATTGCCAAGCTCGCCGCCTGTGATCGGCAGCGGAGGGCGAGTCTCGGGCAGGTGCCTGGGAGGGTTCACCTCCAGGCGACAGAATCCACCTAGTTTCCTTGAGGAGGAAAACCATGAAAAGTAGGACCTTTGGGCTGTTGGCTGTGGTAATGATGGTCCTCGTGCTGGCCATCCCCGTGAGCGCGCTCCCGGTGCCTGACCCAACCGGGCTCTCAACTTACATTGTCCTTCTGGAGGGCGACTCTCTGAGCAGCTATCGGGGCGGCCTGCCGGGGCTGGCAGCGACCAACCCCGCCGCGCGTGGCGAGACCAAGCTGGACGCCAAGAGCCCGGCCTCCGTCGCCTATCTCCTCTACCTGGCCGGCCGTCACGCCGAGACCATAGCCACCATGGAGCAGGCCCTGGGGCACGGCGTGGACGTCATCTACCGCTACGACGTCGTGTTGAATGGCCTGGCAGTGCGCCTTACTCCCCAGGAAGCCAAGGCCGTGGCCGGCCTCCCTGGCGTGATCGGTGTCCAGCGCGAGACCATCGAGCAGCCCGACACCGACGTGAGTGTGCCCTGGATCGGGGCACCGTCCATCTGGGACGGCAGCGCCGTGCCCGGAGGCATCGGCACCCGCGGCGAAGGGGTGATCGTCGGCGTTCTCGACACCGGCATCAACTCTGACCATGCATCGTTCGCCGACCTGGGCGGCGATGGCTATGACCACACCAACCCGTGGGGCTCCGGCAACTATGTCGGCTATTGCGTGGCCAACCCGACTTTCTGCAACGACAAGTTAATCGGTGCCTGGTCTTACACGACGGAGCCGGGCAGCCCTGAGGATGTGACGAATGGCCATGGCAGCCACACCTCCAGCACCGCGGCCGGCAACTACACCCATGCCGTCAAGACCACGCCCTCCGGCTATACGGTTGACACCTGGATCTCTGGCGTTGCCCCTCACGCCAACCTGATCATGTACGATGTCTGTGACGACTCTGGTTGTGGCACCTCGGACTCGGTGGCTGCCACCAACCAAGCCGTTGCCGACGGGGTCGACGCGATCAACTTCTCCATCTCCGGCGGCAACAACCCCTACTACGATTCGGTGGAGTTGGCCTTCCTGGGTGCCACCGACGCCGGCGTCTTTGTGTCGACCTCGGCGGGGAACAGCGGCCCCGGCGCCGGCACGGTGGCCCACCGCTCCCCCTGGGTGTCCACTGTCGCCGCCACCACCCACAACCGGGTGTATGCCAGCTCCTTGGTCGATATGAGCGGCGGGATCACGCCACCTGCCGACATGGTCGGCCAGGCTATAGCGACGGGCCATGGCCCGGCGCCCATCGTCTATGCCGGCGACTATGGCGATGCGCTGTGCCTCAGCCCCTTCCCGGCTGGCACCTGGACCAATGACGAGATCGTTGTCTGCGACCGCGGCACCAACGCGCGCGTGGACAAGGGAGCCAATGTGCTGGCCGGAGGCGCGGGCGGGTTCGTCCTGGCCAACGACGCGGCCAGCGGCAATTCGCTGACGGCCGACGCCCACTACCTGCCCGCCGTCCACATCACCTACGATGATGGGCTCCTGCTGAAGGCCTGGTTGGCCGAGGGTACCGGCCACACAGCCACCATCCCCGGTACGACGGAGGACCTCTCTCCCGAGAACGGCGACATCATGGCCAGCTTCTCCTCGCGAGGCCCCAGTACCAACCTGGATGTGCTCAAGCCCGACATGGCAGCGCCCGGTGTCGCCGTGCTGGCCGCCTACCGCAACGACATCGAATTCGAGTGGGCGGGGGGCACGTCGATGGCGAGTCCGCACAACGCCGGCGCCGGAGCCCTGCTCACTGCCCTCTTCCCCTCCTGGACGCCCAGCCAGATCAAGTCGGCCATCATGACGACCTCCTCCATGGCTAACCTGCGCAAGGAGGACGGCTTCACGCCAGCTGATCCGTTTGATGTCGGCGCCGGGCGCGATGACCTGACGCGAGCCGCGCTGGCTGGCTTTGTGCTGGACGAGACGACGGCCAATTACCAGGCCGCCAACCCCGTGCTGGGTGGTGATCCACGGACGCTGAACCTGCCCAACCTGTCCGACGCCGAATGCGCCGGCACCTGCTATTGGTCACGCACCCTCCAGAGCACGCTTGGCTCCACAGCCTCCTGGACCGCTACGGCGGTGGTGCCGGACGGCATGACCCTGACGGTGGCCCCCTCCCAGTTTGACCTGGCAGGCGGGGCGACGCAGTCAGTGGTCATCTCGGCCGAAGTGAGCGACCTTCCCATCGATGTGTGGGCCTTTGGAACCGTGATCTTTACCCCTTCCGACCCCTCGATCCCCACAGCGCACTTTGCGGTGGCTGTCGTCCCGGTAACGGGCCCACCCGTCATCTCGGTCAGCCCCGACCACCTGGGCAACGTCATGGAGCCCGACAAGGTGGAAACCTACCCGTTGGAAATCTCCAACAGCGGCGCCAGCATGCTGGAGTGGGCAATCGCCGAGGATGACGGCGCGACGCGCCTGGGCCCGGAGCTGCTCGACTGGGCCGACAACTTTGACTCGTACGGCACCGATCTCTCGCTCCACGGCCTGGGCGGCTGGAAGGGCTGGGGCAACGATCCAGGCGCCACCGCCTACACGCGTGACACCTACGCCGTCAGCGCGCCCAACTCGGTCGAGATCGCGGGTGCCAGCGACCTCGTCCACGAGTATTCTGGCTACAGCACCGGCATCTGGCACTACACTGCCCAGCAGTACATCCCCGATGAGTTCGGCGGCGAAACCTACTTCATCCTCCTGAACCAGTACGACGACGCCGGCGCCACCCTCAACTGGTCCGCCCAGGTCGACTTTAACGGCGCCTCGGACATGGTGATCAACGACGGCCCCGCTGGAGGCACGCTGCCCCTGATCCGGGGTGTGTGGGTGGAGATCCTCGTCGAGATCGACCTGTACAACAATGTCCAGCGCTTCTACTACGGCGGGGACCTGCTCTTCGAAGATTCCTGGACCGAAGGCCTCAGCGGCGGGGGCATCCTCAACATCGGTGCCGTCGACCTCTTCGCCAACGGTGCAACGGAGGTCTACTACGATGACCTATCCCTGGCCGAAGTGCTGCCCGGCGTCTGCGATGTGCCCAGCGACATTCCCTGGGCCAGTGTCTCGCCAGTGAGTGGCACCACCGACGCGGGTGAAAGCTCCCTGGTCGATGTCACCTTCGACTCCACCGGCCTATCCGCCGGAACCACCTACAATGGGACGCTGTGTGTCCTCAGCAACGATCCTGCTTCGCCCGTCGTCGCCGTACCGCTCACGCTGATTGTCCAGCAGGTCTGGCGTATCAGCCTCCCCATGGTCTTTGGCAACTACTAGCCGCAGTCCGCGCGCTGCGCCAAAGTGAGGCTGCTCCGGGTCCTGCCGCCAGGCAGGACCCGGGCAGTTTCCGGCGACTCTTGTGGGCAAAGGTCTCCGGCTTAGCCTATCGCCTTGGCCTGTGTTCTCCTAGCTTGCATTCCCAGGTGGCTTGGTGTACAACACCGGAAGAAGGGAGGCGCGACATGAACGATCTCTGTTCCCACCTCGAGCAGCTGGGCCTCCGCGCCCGCATCGTCTCCATCGCCCGCCTTGGCGATCTGCGCCGCGCGCTCCACGACCGCCACGCCCAAGGCCAGTTCGATCCCGAGTTCTTTCGCCTCCGGCTTTCCCGGTTTGAGTTCACCCCGCCCGCCGACCTACCCGACGCTGCCTCCCTCATCGTCGTCGCCAAGCCGCGCCCCCAGCACCAGGCCACTTTCACCCGGCAGGGCGCCACTGTTGCGCTCACTATCCCGCCCACCTACGTCCACTACGAAGCCGTCCGGGAGGAGATCGCTGCCCTCCTCTCCGCCTGGCTAGCCCCGCCCGGCTACGGCGTCGCCCGCGCCCGCCTGCCCCTCAAGACGCTCGCTGTGCGCGGTGGCCTGGCCGACTACGGCCGCAACAACATCACCTATGTCCCCGGCATGGGCTCCTTCCACCAGCTCACCGCCTACTTTTCCGACCTCCCCTGTACTGAGGATGCCTGGCGCGAACCGCATGTGATGGATCGCTGTCAAAAGTGCCATGCCTGCCGAAGTGCCTGCCCTACCGGGGCCATCCCCTCTGACCGCTTCCTCCTCCGCGCTGAGCGCTGCATCACCTACCACAACGAGCAACCGGCCGGGGTTCCCTTCAGCGCCGGCCTCGATCCCGCCTGGCACAATTGCCTGGTCGGCTGCATGCACTGCCAGCGCGTCTGCCCCGAGACGCTGCCTTTTCTTGGCTGGTTTGACGGGTGTGAGGAGTTCGATGAAGAAGAGACGGCTCTTCTTCTCTCTGGTGCGGTGCGGGACCAATTGCCGCCGGCGACGGCTGCCAAGCTGGAGCGCCTTGACCTCCTTGATTCGCTCGACACCATGTCGCGCAACCTGGGCATCTTTTTCTCGCGGTGAAGCAGCGAGGGCCGGCCCCATCGGGCCGGCCCTCGCTTGGAGACCTCTCTCCTAGTTCTGCCATTCGCGGCATGTGACCGCGTTGTCGTCCGGCTCGTACACAGACCCTGCCAGTGTCATGTCGTCCACGCACAGCATCCATCCCCCGGCGCTGCTTGCCCCCCACACAAAACGGGCATAGCCCGAGGGCTTGGTCATGCGGCTGCGCTGCACCGTCCCCCTGCCCGGCGCCGTGATGGATACGTCCACCTGGACGTCACTCAGTGGGCTGCCGCCCTCGTCATCTGCCCGGACATGCGCTACCAGAACCGCCCGCCCATATTCATCCACGCTCATCCACCCCGTGATGCGACCTACGTGCATCGTGTGCATCGCCGGGGAGTATAGCTCCGCGCTGTCCAGGTTGCCCTCTGCGCCGGACCCGCCGGCTGCCAACACCCGGCCGTCCTCCAGCCGCGTGGCCGAGTGCGACCCTCGCGCTGTGTTGAGGCTGCCTGTGGTGCTCCATGTGTCACTGCCCGGGTCATACAGCTCCGCGCTCGAAAGCGGGCTGATGTCCGCGTCCAGCCCGCCTGCTACCAAGACCAGCCCGCCGGGCAAAATCGTCGCGCTGTGCGTCAGCCGAGCCACCAGGAGCTCGCCGCCCACCATCCAAGCTCCAGTGGCCGGGTTCCACAGCTCAACACTCGACAGCGGGTTGGGGTAAAAGGCCTCCGACGTCCCGCCCGCTACCAGGACCCGGCCGTCCGCCAGCAGCGTGGCGCTGTGGTTGTAGCGGAGCGTCGCCAGGCTGCCGGTCGTGCTCCACAGACCGCTGCCCGGATTGTAGAGCTCCGCGCTGTCCGTCGGCGCGTTGGTCACCAGCCCGCCCGACACCAGGACCCGCCCGTCCGCCAGCCGCGTAGCCTGGAAAGCCCGCCGTCCAGTCTCCAGGCTGCCTGTCGCCGTCCACGAGCCGCTTCCGGGGTCATAGATCTCGGCGCTCTGGAGGTCGCTGTAGCCATCCGTTCCCGCCGCCGCCAGCACAGTGCCGTCTGCCAGCAACGCCGCCGAGTGGAGCTGCCTTGGGTGGAGAAGGCTGCCTGTCGGCGTCCACAGCCCGGTGGCAGGGTCCCATATCTCGGCGCTGGCCTTGGTCACGCCCTCTGCGCTGCCGCCGGCTACCAGCACGTGCCCGTCGGGCAAGAGCGTCGCTGTGTGGCTCACCCGCGCCTCCCCCAGGCTGCCGGTGGCGCTCCACAAGCCCGTCGCCGGGTCATACACCTCCGAGCTTGCCAGAGGGCCCTCCGTGTAGCCACCTGTCACCAGGACCCGGCCGTCTGTCAGCAGCGTCGCCGTGTGGTATGCCCGCGGCGCACCCATCTCCCCGGTGAGGCTCCAAGTTCCTTCCGCCCATGCGCCCTCGTCCCTGGCCCCTGCTGCTGCCGACGCACCCAGCGCCAGCACCAGCCCGCAGGCCAAGATCAGTCCAAGAACACTCTTCCGTGCCATCAGACCCTCCATCACCGGCGTGCGCTGCGGGGGCAGGACCTCCCCCACCCGCGTCACTCTTCACCGCCCGCGCCCTGCCGGCAAGGTTGTCAACCGTAGTATATCCCTTGCTCCTTCCGGCAGCAAGCCTACCTCGTCCCCAGTCCGGTTGCTGGTGGGCGTTCCGCGGGCCCAGTGCCCCCGGCTGCGCTCGCAGGGGATTTGGCCTCATTCCGCCCTCTCCCCACTTCCCCTCCGCGGCTCGTTCACCCACCATCGCATCGCCGCCCAGGCCAGGAGGGCGAACGCCACACTCGGAACGAACACCCACTTCACCTCGATGCTCGCCAGTCCCGTCGCCGCCAGCGGGCCGATCAAGCTTGCTACCCCTACCACCGAGTTGCCAATCCCGATGTAGGTGGGCCGTCGCTCCGGCTCCGAGAACTCCAGCGTGACCATCATCCCCGACACCGTCATCGCGCCGGCCGCGATGCCGAGGAACACAAAGGCCGCATAGTACCAGGCCGGGACCGGCGCCAGCCACGCCACGCCAAAGGCGCAGCCATAGGCCACTGCCCCCCACTCCAGCGAGCGCTTGTGGCCATACCGATCGCCCAGCCACCCAAAGAACAGGTTGCCTGCCGTCATGCCTACCAACTGCATCGCCGTATAGATGCCCACCGTCGCATCGCTCACGGACCAGCGCCGAAGTGCCGACACCGTGACAAAACCACTCCCCATCGCCGCCAGCGCCAGCACCGCACGCGCGATCAGGAACCGCCGAAAGGGCAGGTCCTGGCGCACCAGAGCCGGCAGGCTTGCCAGGAATTGCTTCTGGCTCTTCCGGGGCGCCGTCACACGTTCTGCCGGCTCACGCGTTTGTGCCAGGAAGAACCAGCTCACCGTCACCAGCAGCGCCGCCATCGCAAAGAGGATCACAAAGCTCTTTGGAAAGGGGAGGGTGCGCAGCAACCAGGCACTCAGGAGCGATCCGGCCACCCCAAAGCCTACCCCCAACGATGAGGACAGCCCCCAAAAACGCCCCCTCCTTTGGAGCGGGATCACGCGCGCGATCATGTCCATCCAGGGGGTGCCTACCATCCCTCCCCCCAGGACGCGCCAAGAGTAGGCCACAAGGAACAGCACCAGGCTGAGTGCTGCCCACTTCCCCGCGAGGGCGGCCGCGATGACCAGCAACCAGAACGGCAGCCTCTCCGCTACGATGGTCAGGTTGATCACCAGCGGCTTTCGCCGGGGAAGTCGCTCTGCCCAGTTCGCCGTCAAAATCTGCGGCAGGCTCCATCCTGCCTGCGCGATCATCGCCGCAATGCCGATAGGCACCGTGCTCGTGGTCAGCTTGCTGATAAAGAGCGGTACGATCGTACTCCCTGAGATAAAGCTCAGCGCCAGCCAGAACAGCGACCCGTCCATCAGGTTGACAAAAGCGTTCCAGCGGAAGTGGCGCTCCACAAAGGCCGCGCGCTCCGTCTCGCTCTGCTCCGGCACGGGCTTGTCCAGCTCCAGCAGGAGCCGAAGCCGCCGCCTGGACCACTGCCGCACTCCCCCTCCGCGTCCCATGACCCACGATTATAGAGTCTCTCCCCGCCTCCGTCAATCTTCTTGCCTCCTCTCCCACTGGTGCGGCTCACCTGTCCTCGGTGCTCTGCGGCTCACCGCTCGTCCTACCCGGCGTCCTCTTCTTTGCTCGCCCTCCCACGCTGTGCTATACTGCGCTCAGGCCGGGCTGCCCGGTCGTGCGGCAGCGAAGCCCGCATGGAGCATAGGCCCTTGCGGGCGTCACCATAGGGAGGGTGAAACTATGACCGCCACGTTCCAGGCCGATGTCCTCATTGTTGGGGCCGGGACCACCGGCAGCTTCCTTGCCTGGCGCCTTGCCCGGGCTGGTCATCGTGTCCTTGTCCTCGAAAAGCGCGCGCTCGACAAGCTCGGCACCCATTACGACATCTTTCACATGGATGCCGTGCGCTTCAAAGAGTTTGAAATCCCCTTGCCCGAGGCCCCCGAGATGGAGCACCTCGACGAGGCAGGGCTCATGTGGTCGCCTGACCTCCAGGTCAAGCAGCTCATCCGCTACCCCATCTACGTGCTTCACAAACCCCTCTTCCACCGGCGCCTGCATCGCTACGCGCGCGAGAGCGGCGCCACGATCCTCGAGCGTGCTCGCGTAGCAGGCCTCCTCCTGGAGGGCACCCGCCTCGCCGGCGTCCAGGGCGACCTCGCCGGCGAGCCTTTCGAAGCCCGAGCCCGACTCGTGGTCGATGCTACCGGCATCAACGCCGAGGTGCGAACCAGGCTCCCCGCCTCCTTTGGCGTCGAGACCGATCCCATCCGCGATTCAGACCGGCTCTTTGTTTGCCTGGAGTACCGCGAGGGCACCGGCGATACTTGCCCCACCGGCTCCAACTTCTACCCCTTCCACAAAGCCTTCTGGAACCTGGGGCCTGGGAAGCAGGTCATCCTCGGCATTGGCCAGCCCAACGGCTACGAGTATGCCTGGCAGAAGCACCGCGAGTGGCGCGAGGAGTACTTTGGCGATCCCGGTCGCGTCGTCTGGCGCGGCCAGGGCACGACCCCCTTTCGGCGCTCGCCCTTCTCCCTTGTCGGCGATGGCTTCCTCGCCGTCGGGGACGCTGCCTTCCAGAACAAGCCCTTTAATGGCGAAGGGGTTACCAGCGGCTTTGCCGCCTGCCGGGTTGCTGAGCAGGTGATCAACACCGCCCTCAAGAAAGGCGACGCCACGCGCGTCACTCTCTGGCCCTACAACACCCGATGGTTTCGCGGGATCGGTGCCCTGTTTTCCGCCGGCCTCGCCCAGCTCCCGGCCACCGCTGAGCTGTCGCGAAAGGATGTCGATTTCCTCTTTCATCACGGCATCATCTTCACCTCGCGCAACTTTGAGGAGCTCAACCTTCACTTTGAGATGCCCATAGACACCAATGCCACCATTGCCATGGGCCTCAAGATGGCCGGCGGCGTCCTCGGCGGTCGTTTCTCCTCCAATAGCCTGCGCCGCCTGCTGTCCGTCTCTGGCCTGGCGGGCAAGATCAAGGTGCACTACGAGCAATACCCAGGCGAGCCCGCCGGCTTTCCCGAATGGGAGCGCACTGCCCGCACCTTGTGGGGCGCCTAGCGATTCGCCTTCTGCCTCCCAGGAGGAGGACTGGCGGGAAGGTTGAGGCCTGCCACAATGGACACCATCGCACTGCTCGACGTCTCGAGTCTCACGTACCCGCAGCAGTTGGCCGCCGCCTCCCTCCAGGGCCTCGCCAACCGCGAGGGCCCGTGCCTCTACCTCGACTGGGGCATCTACGACGACGTCCGCACCCGGACCACCAACGAGGTGTTCCTTCCAGAGGAGATCTGGCAGGCCAAGTACCGCACCTATGTCGGTAACTCTGATCTCCTCAACCTGGCACACTACCGTGAGACCTACGGGATAGAAGCCGAGCCCCTGCCCGGCCTCTCGGCCGCCGTGCAGCGCTTTGCCGGCTGCCTGCACGGCCTTGCCGTCTGGGACCCCGGCCTGCCTGACACCGTCAACGCCGCCCTCATGCTTGCCGGCCTGGAGGACCTGCTCGTCGTCTCCCCGGACCTCCTGCCCTGGGCGGCCGAGACAACGGGCCTGCCCGTCCGGCACGACCTGCGCGGGCGCTGGTCCGACCGCGTGAGCCTGTACGAGTGGTCACTGGCTGAGCTTCTCCCGCGCTGCGCGCCCGGGCAGATCGCCTGCATCGAGCCAGGTTGGCAACGCCCCGAGTTCGCCGACTATCTCGTGCAGCGCCGCCTCTTCACCTACAGCCTTAGCAGCCGCCAGGCGAACCGTGCCTGCGCCCTTGGCCAAAAGCTCCTGCTCCTCCTGGTGGCCGGGCCCAGGGGGCTGCGCAACAGCCTCTTTGCCCTGCGGCTCGACGGCCTTGTGCGGCGGCTCGGACTGGCCCTCATGGCGTTTCGCTCTCCCGAGGTGCGCCTCGCGGTGCGCCTCCACCGCGCCGTGGTCCGCGCCGCTCCCTCGCCCCGTCATCCATCGTCCAGCGTCCATGGCTTATCGCCTTCTTTCCCTACCATCTTTGGTTGGCACACTCGGCGCGATGACGAGTTCTCCTTCATGGTTCTTCTCTCTGCCAACGGCCTCCGCCTGGTGCCCAGCCATCTCGCTTCCAACTTCTCCTTCCACAGCCGCGTACCTTTCGCAGGCGCCTTGGAGCAGGACCATGTCCGCGCCGAGGATGTCCGGCTCGAGCCGGACAAGGTGTACCTCACCTTCACCCTCTCTGACGGTGACCAACTGGTGCTGATGGGAACCGCAGAGCTGGGAAACTGGAGGCGTGAGGCGCGCGGCTCCGTGCCCTTCAATTGGGAGACGCAACCGCTGCTCAGCGACCTGGCCCCGGCCCTCCTCGCCCGCTACTACCGCACGCGCACTCCCGCCGACTATCTCGTCGCCGGGCCTTCAGGCGCTGGGTACGTGATCCCGCCGCTGGTGCCCGACCTGGATGCTTACCTCCGCCAGACCGGGGACGTCTGCCGGCGCGCCGGTGTGCGCGTCCTGACTTCCTACATTGCCGACCCGCCCCGGCGCGCTGCCCATGCCCACGCCGGGCTCTCCGACATGGCCGGTTTCCTGGCCGGCTACGTCCATTTCGGCCGTACCCCGCAGTCTCTGGTCGGCGGCAAAGCGTTCGTGGCCAATGCCTGGCCGCACGTGTCGCAGATATGGGACGACAGCACCGCCTGTCTGGAGGCGGTCCGCGCACTGGTCGAGGCGCCCGGCCCCACGCCGCGTTTTGTCGGCGTTCATCTCAGTGCGTACACGACGACGATCACCGACGTCAGCCGTTTCGTGGCCACTCTCGACCCTCAGCGCGTCAAGGTCGTGCGCGGCGACGAGTTCCTCCTCGCCGCTGCCCAGCACCTCTCTCGAAGGAGGCATTCACGATGAAAGAGCGACTCTCAGCCCGGATCAAGCTTCTCTACGGCGTTGCTGACTTGGGCATCGCCATGCTCACGGCGTCTGTCCAGTTCTTTCTTCTCTATTTCCTGACCGACGTCGTCCTCGTTGACTCAGCGCTGGCCGGCACCGCGCTGCTCACCGGCAAGCTCACCTGGGATGCAGTGAACGACCCCCTCATCGGCTGGTTCTCTGACCGCACGCGCTCGCGCTGGGGCCGGCGCCGTCCCTATCTCCTCTTTGGTGCCCTGCCGCTTGGCCTCACCACCTGGCTCCTCTACTCCATGCCCTCCGGCATGACCGGTGCCAAGGCGTTCCTGGTCGTCCTCTTCTCCTATCTCCTCTTCGACACGATGCACACCCTGGTCAGCACTGCCTACTCGGCCCTCTCTCCCGAGCTCACCTACGACTATGACGAGCGCACCTCGCTCATTACGGTGCGCATGGTCTTTACCGTCTTGGGCTATATCCTCGGCGCCGCCGCCACGACTCCGATTGCCGGTGTGCTGAAGGGTGTCTTGGGCAGCGAGAAGGCCGGCTACTCCGGCATGGGGGCCGTGCTTGGCCTGATCGCCCTCACGACTGTGCTTGTCACCGCCTTCGGCGTCAAGGAGCCCAGGCGCTTGGCGGCCAAGCCTTCCGCCATCCCTCCCTGGCGCTCGGTGTTGCTCACATTCAGGAACCGCCCTTTTATGCAGCTCATGGCTGCCCAGTTCCTCAGCAGTTTTTCCTTTACCCTACTGACAAGCCTCCTGGCTTACTTCGTCGAGTACCAGATGGACATGGCCTCGCAGCTTCCTTTCCTGATGCTCACCCTTCTGGGCGCCATTGGCCTCTTCCTCTTCCCTTGGAAGGCGGTCTCCGACCGCATCAACAAGGGGCCCTCTTACGCCCTTGGGTTGCTCATCGCCTCCCTGGCCGTTATTTGCAGCTTCTTCCTTCCTCATCGGCCTTCCGTGTGGCTGTACGGTATCGCCTTTCTGGCCGGCTTGGGCTTTTCCGCGCAGTGGGTCTTTCCCTGGAGCATGATGCCCGATGTAGTCGAGATCGACCAGGCCATGACCGGGGAGCGCCGCGAGGGGATGTACTACGGGATGTGGGCCTTCCTGGGCAAGTTCACCGGCGCGTTGGGCATCGCCGTCAGCGGATGGGCACTCAAGCTGTATGGCTATGTGCCCAACGCAGCCCAGACTGACCACGCCCTGCTGGGCATCCGCCTTTTCTTCGGCGTGGTGCCCTCCGTGGTGCTCATTCTGAGCCTGCCGCTCCTCTTCTGGTATCCGATCACACGCGCCAGCCATGCCCGATTGCGGGCGCAGCTGGAGGGCAAGGAGTAGACTGAGGGAGCCAGACAAAAGCGCGGTAGGGAGGCGAAACACGCCCCTACCGCGCCCTTCATCGCCTCAAGCCAGCGCCGGACGGCGCGCCCCAAGGTCTGCGGTGCGTTTTCGATGACCTGCCGTCCGCTGCCCCCGCTCGCTTACACCTCCTCCGCCTTCCCCGTCCGCGCCGAGCGGTAGGCCGCTTCCAACAGGCGCATCGCCCACAGGCACTCCGGTCCACTCGTCAGCGGCTCCTTGCCCTCCAGGACACAGTCGACAAAGTGATCCATCTGCGCCTGGTACATCGGCAGGTCACACTGGATCTTGCGCGGCGGCATCTGGGGCTGCGTCACACTCCACACACCTCCCACATGGCTGTGCAGCTCCGATGGCGCTGCCCGCGCGTACCCCTTCGTCCCGTACACCTGCGTGTAGCCCTCCAATCCGTCGGCATAGAGGTGGTTCCAGCCTGCCTCCACCAGCGCGTGGACTCCTCCTTCGAACTCGATGAGCATGGTGCCCGTGTCGTCTACCTCGATGTCGTCGCGGAGATTGGTTCCGACACCGGCGAATACCTTGAGCGGGCGCGCCCCGCCCAGAACGTAGCGCAGAGTATCCAGCGAGTGGACGCCCATGTCGGCGAGTGCACCAAAGCCCGCCAGCTCCGGGGAGACGAACCACGATCCAGGCGGGGGGCCTTCATACAGCCAGATGGCGTGCGACTTGGCTTTGAAGATGCGGCCCAACGTGCCGTCTGCTACCAGGTCACGCAGCCAGCGAATCTCCCTGTCGTAGCGCCACATGTGGGCAATCATGAGCGTCTTGCCGCTGCGCTGCGCTGCGGCGATCATCCGCTCCCCCTCGGCCACACTGGTCGCCATCGGCTTTTCGCACAGCACATGCTTGCCCGCCTCCAGCATCTGCACCGTCACAGGCGCGTGCAACGCATTGGGCAGCCCGATCACCACCGCGTCGACATCCGGATCGCGCGCCATTTCCTCAAAGCTCGCGTAGGCCTTCGGAATGGAGAACTGCCGTACCAGCCGCCCCAGCGACTCGGGATGCAGGTTGGCCGCAGCCGTCACCTCGGCGCGCGGATGGTTCTGCAGGCAAAGCATGTGAAAGTCGCGAATGATAATCCCCGTTCCCAGTACCCCGATGCGCAGCTTGTCCATGGGAGCCTCCTTCGTGCAGACCTGGCCTAGAGTATCTCGTCGACGTGCTGGACGACCTTGCGGATGGCCGAGGCGTAATACTCCATCAGCTCCAGGTCCTGGAGAAAGATTGGGTATGGCTCGGTATTGATCACCAGCGACTCGTCCATCAACCGCTGGGCCTCGGGGTACTCCGCCGGATTGTAGTGAACCTCCCGGCCATAAAAGGGGCAGCTCCAGGGGCATCCCTTTCCATACCCCTCGTCCAGCCGCTGGAAGATGGGGAACGACGTCATCGGTGTCACGTGCCACACCGTGCACTCCACACCCTCTGCTTGGAGTGCCTCCATCAGCCGGTTGCGGAACTCGGTCACCTGCCCCCGCACGCCCAGCGCCACCGGGTCGAAGCGGATGCGGTACTTGTGGTAGATGCTGGTCCGGTCGGATGGGATATAGGGAGGGATCACGCCAGGGATCTGCTGGAGCTGCTCGTTCAGGTATGCTCCGTTGCGTTGGCCAATGGCGTTGTAGTGCGGAAGCCTCTTGAGCTGGCTGCGCGCAAAGGCCGCCGGCAGTTCTTGGGTCCGGTAGTTCCAGCCGATGGTGTAGGAGTAGTAGGGCCGGATCTTTTCTTTCTCTTTGCCCACCTGCTCGCCGAAGGTGCGGATCATGCGCGCCCGCTCGGCATACGCCTCGTTGCTGGTGTTCAGCAGGCCACCCTCGCCGCCTGACAGGTTCTTGGTCACGTTCAGGCTGAAGCAGCCCATATCGCCGACTGTGCCGGCGATGCGCCCGCGGTACGTGGCGCCGTGTGCCTGGCAGGCATCCTCGATCAGCACCAGGCCATGCTTGTCCGCCAATGCCCTCATCTCGTCCATGTCGGCCGGCAGGCCGTGGATGTGCACTGGCATCAGCACCTTGGTCCGGTCACTGATCTTGGCCTCGACCTGCGCAGCATCGATGTTGTAGGTTCGAGGGTCAATGTCGCAAAAGATCGGGATCGCGTTCTGCTGAAGGATCGGGTGGAACGAGCCCGAGAAAGAGAAAGCGGAGGTAATCACCTCGTCGCCAGGCCCCACGCCGGCGGCAAACAGCGCCGAGTGGATGGAGGCCGTTCCGCTGTTAAAGCTCAGTACGTAGCGGCTGCCGGTGAACGCGGCCCATTCCTCCTCCAGCCCGGTCGCTTCCGGACCGTGCACGCCGGAGAGGATCTTGCGCTCCAGGACGGCCAGCACTGCGTCCTTGTCCTCCTGGGTAATCTCCGGCCACTCTTTCTTCAGCCCTTCGGGGACTGTCTTCGGCCCACCGTGAATTGCCAACTTGCCTTTCATGCCTTTTCCCTTTTCTTTCTGCCTGGTTTACTGTGCATCGTTGGCCGTGACGGCCACGCGCTGCACCATCGGGGCGCGGAAGCCCTTTCCCAGCGCCTCTTTCACGGCGCGAAAGCCCTCTTCCGCAACCTCCAGTGTGTGCGCTACATCTGCCTCGGTGTGCGCTGCACAGACGAACCAGTGATGGTTTGGGTGCAGCAGCACACCGCGCCGCGTAGCCTCGGTGTAGAATACATACTTGGCGGCCTCGCGTACCTCGGCTTCCGCATACTGGAAAGCCAGGAAGGGCATCGGCGCGACGCCAGTCGAGTGCGCCTCGATCCCAATGTCATCCGCCAGCCGGTCTAGACCGTCCATTAGCATCTGCCCAATGCGCCATAGGTGCGGGATCACCTTCTCGCGCCGCAGTTTCTGCACGCAGGCCAGCGCGGCCGCCATTGCCAGCGAGTTGGTGAAAAACGTGGACGAGACGTACGTCTGCGCCAGGTGGGCCATCAGCTCCGTCCGGCCGGCCAGCACCGACAGGGCATAGCCGTTGGAGAGCGCCTTGGAGAAGGTCGCCAGGTCTGGCGTCACCCCGTAGTGTTCTTGCGCCCCGCCGAGCGCCAGGTGGAAGCCTGAGCGCATTTCGTCCAGGATGAAGAGAGCACCGTGCCGGTGTGCGATCTCCTTGACGCCCGCCAGGAAGCCGGGCTCGGGCGGCTCAATCTCGAGCGGCATCATGATCACGCACGCCACCTGGTCTCGATTGGTCCGGAAGGCATCTTCCAGCGACTGGAGGTTGTTGTAGCAGAAGGTGAGAACGTCGTCGCGGACGTTCGCCGGGATGCCTGCCTCGCGTGTGCAGCACCAGTCGTGCCACCCGTTGTAGCCCCACCGCACGATCTTGTCGCGCCCGGTCGCAATCCGCGCCAACCGCACCGCAGCCGTCGTCGTGTCCGAGCCGGTTTTGAAAAAGTGCACCCTCTCGGCGCAGGGGATCACTTCCACCAGGAGCTCGGCCAGGTCGTTCTGCACTGGGCGGGTGAGCGGGAAGGCAAATCCCTGCTCAATCTCGCGGATGGCCGCCGCATCGACGTCGGGGTCGCAGTAGCCCAGCACGATGATGCCGTACGCGAGGATATAGTCGAGGAAGCGGTTGCCGTCGACATCCCACAGGTGGGCACCCTGGCCGCGCGCGGCGTAGATTGGGTACTCACCTGGGATGAGCGTATTGGGCGCCTTGCCCTGCGTCGTGCCGCCCGTCACGACCTGCTGAGCGCGCGCAAAGAGCGCCTCGGAGCGCGCAAAAGAGAGCGGTTTTGCCGTCATGGTCCCTCCTGGGGGTTCCTATGCCGTCTTGGCGGTAGGGCGTGGGGGCCGGCCAAGCACCCGCCGGACGAAGTGGCGCAAGCTACCGTGCCTTCTTCCTCCGCGGCGGCCGACTTGCGAGAGCGCGTAGAAGGTGAGCATCAGGATTGTGATCGAGCCAAGCAGAAGGAGCGTCGCCAGCGCATTGATCTTGGGCGTAACCCCGAACTTGACTTGCGAAAAGACGTACAGGGGTAGGGTCGTCTGCGCCCCGATCGTAAAGAGCGTGATGACGAACTCGTCCAATGAGAGCGTAAAGGCAAAGAGCGCGCCTGCCAGGACGCCAGGCAGGATCAGCGGTAGAATAATGTGGCGGAATGTGGCCACAGGGTTGGCGCCGAGGTCCGCCGCCGCCCACTCCAGCCGGCGGTCAAAGTCGGTGAGCCGCGTTGCCACCACCAGCAGCACAAAGGGCGTGGTCATAACCACGTGCCCGATGATCACCGTTCCCAGCGACAGGGGCAGGTTGAGCATCGACGAGAAGAAGACGAGCAGGGCGATGCCGATCAAGAGCCCCGGGATCATCATCGGCATGACAAAGATCACGCGCAGGAACTCGGTAAGGCGCAGCCGTGCGCGCACCAGCGCAAAGGCGGCCGCCGTGCCAATCACGGTCGCGGCAAGCGCCGTGATGGCCGCCACCAACAGGCTGTTCTTGAACGCGTCGATGACGAGGTAGTCGCGGAAGAGGTCGGCGTACCAGTGAAGGGTGAAGCCGGTGAAGGGCAGGTTGCCGGCGGCCGACTTGTTGAAGGAAAAGAGGGCCAGAAGCATCACCGGCACGTACAGGAAGCCGTACCCCAGCACTCCGTACAGGACAAAGGCAATGCGCGTGACGCGAGAGCGTCCGGAGGTCTTTTCCATGCGCTATATCAGCTCTTCCACCTTCAGGTAGCGGCGGAACAGGACGAGCACGACGGTAATCAACGCTGCGATGCTCAGGGCAACCGCCGCCCCCTGCGGGATCTGGAAGCCGCGGAAGAGGTTCACGATCAGGATGGCGATCAGGGTGCCGTTCGTGCCGCCGACCAGCTTTGGAGCGATATACTCTCCCAGCATCGGAATAAAGATAAAGATGAAGGAGGTGATTACTCCCTGCTTTGTCTGAGGCAGCATGACCTCCAAGAATGCCCGCCAAGGCGGCGCCCCAAGATCGGCTGCCGCACTCATCTGCATAAAGTCGAACTTTTCGATGGCTGCATAGAGCGTGATGATGGCAAAGGGAAGGTAAAGGTAGAGAAAGACCAGCGTCACGCTCATGTTGTTGTATAGAAGGAAAGAGAGCGGCTCCTTGATGACGTGCAGCGCCATCAACAGGCTATTGATGACCCCCTTGCGTCCCAGGATGCCCATCCAGGCATAGGCGCGCAGCAGGTAGCTCGTCCAGAAGGGGATGATGACCAGCATCAGCAGGGGGATCTGCCACTGCTTCCGCACGTAGCGCACCAGGAAAAAGGCAAAGGGGTAGCCGAATAGGAGCGCCAGCACCGTCACCAACAGCGAGATCCCGCCCGTTTTCAGCAGCGTGAGGACATACATCCGGGTCCTGAACAGGTTGGCATAATTCTGCAGCGTCCAGTCTGGCACGACCCGGACGCCCTCCGCCTTCCACAGGCTGTAGAGCACCATTACTGCCAGCGGGATGAAGAAGAAGGCCGCCTGGAGAACGCCGATCGGCAAAAAGCCCCACAAGATCTTGCGTGAGGGCTTGGCGCCTGCCATCTCCTCCGCGCCACGGACAATGTCGCCGGGGGTCAATCCCCCGGAGGGCACTGCGGCAGAAGCGGCTCGCGTGCGCTTCACAGGCTACGTGCTCCTTTCGACAGACCTCGGAGGCCTTGCGTGACCTCCGAGGTCTTTACACACTAGCTCGCCAGCGCCTCGTTGAATGCCAGGATGTAGGCGTCCATGTTGGCCGAAGGGCCCTTTAGGGTCATGCTCTGCACGATCTCCGGCCTGTCCATCAGGTAGCGGCGCGCCCGGTCGCCGTTGCCCTGGTTCTCCAGCAGTTTGTAGGCAGCCTCGTTGAACAGCGGCCGCCCGTACTGCATAAAGTTCTGCGCGATCCACTCGGGCGTTTCCATCTTGTCCAGGAAGTTCCAGGCGACGTCGCGGTTCGTGCCGCCCTTGACGAGCATCTCCCCGTCCATCCAGCCGACTACGCCCTCTCTGGGGATGAACGTCTTGATCTCTGGCCCGCCGGCATCCTTGACCCGGTCTTCCATGCCCACGTTCACCGTGGCAAACCAGATGGTTTCGTCCGCCATGAGCGTCACCAGCTCGGTGTTCTGTTCCACGAACTTGAGCACGTTTGGCTTGAGGTCGATGAGCTGCTGCTTGGCCTGCGCAATCTGCTCGGTGGTCATGTTGTAGGCATCCTGGATGCCCAGGCTCTTGCCCATCATGGCCATCACGTCAAAGGGCTGCAGCTCCATGGCCAGCTTGCCCCGGTACTGGGGGTCCCAGAGAATAGCCCAGGTGTCGGGCGTGATGGTGATGTACTTGGGGTTATAGGCGATGATCACCGGCGAATAGCCAAAGGGGAAGGCCAGGTACTTGCCGTCAGCCTGCCAGAAGGAGAACTCCTTGACAACCGGGTAAAGGTTCTTCGCAGTTGCCAGGCTGTCCAGGTCAAAGCCCTCGATCAGGCCTTCGTCATAGTACTTTTTTACCCACAGAGCATCGCCCGAAACCATGTCGATCTGCTGGCCGCCCACCTGTTGGACCTTCAGGAACGCCTCCGAGTTGTCGGAGAAGAGGGTGGGGGTCACCTTGATGCCATACTCGGTTTCAGCCTCCTGGAGCTGCTCGGGGAAATAGTGATCGCTCCAGGTCATCCAGTTGAAGGTGCCGCCCTTGGCGCCACCGCATCCGGCCAGGCTCCACCCGCTGGCCACGGCCACACCGCTCAGTGCGGCGAGCTTCAAGAACTCGCGCCGTGTGAGGCCTCTGTTGCTCATGATTGCTTCTCCTTTCGTTCCACGCATGCTCCAATCTCTTCCAAGCTCGGACCCGGACGATTGGGCCACGGGCCCGCCCTGACCATTCCTGATTCTCGCTATCACCCCCTTCTCCTTTTCTGCTTGTCCTCGCCCTCAATCGGCCAGGAGCTGTCCGTCGGAAACCTGCCACCCTACCACAATCGTCTGCCCCACGAGCCGGTCGAGGGCCGGCGCCGCTTCGCCTGCCTCCGTCTCGTGGATCATCACCGAGCTGCCGTTGGGCAGCTCGGCCACAATCTGGCTGTACATCCCCAAGAACGCCGTCTTGCGAACGATCGCCTCCGCGGCGCTGTCAAGCGTCCCGTCGTCCGCCGTCTGCCAGGCCATCCGCTCTGGCCGGACCGCGATCGTCACCGCCGTGCCCGGCGCAGGCGTCCGCTCTGACCGGGCGCGCACCGGCCGGCGAAAGCCCGGAAGGTCGACCAAGGCCTCGTCTCCGGCCGCCTCGCGCAGCGTCCCGTGGAAAAAGTTGGACTCCCCGATAAAGCTGGCAACAAAGCGATTCGCTGGTCGGTGGTAAATCTCCCCGGGCGCGCCCTCCTGCACCACTTTTCCCTTGTTCATCACCGCGATCCGGTCGGAGAGCACCATCGCCTCTTCCTGGTCGTGCGTCACATACACAAAGGTGATGCCCACCTTGCGCTGGATGTTGCGCAGCTCTCCCTGGAGCTGCTTGCGGATCTTTAGGTCGAGTGCACCCAGCGGCTCGTCCAGCAGCAGGACGTCCGGCTCGTTGACGAGCGCCCGAGCCAGCGCAACCCGCTGCTGCTGGCCGCCCGAGAGTTGTGCCGGCCGCCGCGTGCCGAAGCCTGGCAGCGAGATAAGCTGCAGCATCTCCTCCACCCGCCGGTCTGTCTCAACCTTGGGCTGCTTCCGCATGCGTGGACCAAAGCCAATGTTCTGCGCGACCGTCATGTGCGGGAAGAGGGCATAATTCTGAAAGACCGTGTTCACATTGCGCCGGTAGGGGGGATCGTTCTGCACAAGCCGGCCGTTGATCCGCAACGTACCGGCAGAGAGAGGGATAAAGCCGCCAATGATGTTCAGCGTGGTGGTCTTGCCGCAGCCCGAGGGTCCCAGCAGCGTGTAGAACTCCCCGTGGCGGATCTGGAGCGAGATGTCGTCCAGTGCTGCGACGGATCCATAGAACTTGGATACGCCTACCAACTCGACGGCACACACCTGCGCTTTGCTGTCTGAGGTCATGGTCTGCACCCTACGCGATACTTCTCCATCCCGCTCGTCGTCCGTCCTCTGTGGCCCCTCCTCACTTCCATGGGAAGCATACCCCCTTGGCGCCACGGCCGGCCGACAGCTCAGCTATCCCGGACGGCAGCTCCGGGAGCGAAAGCCTGTGCGTGATCAGCCCTCCGAGCCGCAGCGCACCGCTTTGCAGCATCTGTACGGCCTGTGGGAATTGGTGGAGCCCGATAAAGCTGCCCAGGATGCGCAGCTCCTTGCCCTGTATGTCCTGCTGGCGAATCGTCACGTGCGCTTGGTGATCCTCGCCAAAGACGATGATGCGGGCTCCCTTGCGTGCAGCCCCTATCGCCGCCGCCAGCTGAGAGCCAACCGCATCGACCACCACCTGGGCGCCTCCGCCCGTAGCCGCGCGCACTGCCTCGCCCAGATCCGTCTCGCGCGGGTTGATCACCTGGTCCGCCCCTGCCTCGAGGGCAAAGCGGCCGCGCCAGGGCGAGGGCTCTGCCATGATCACCTGGCCCGCGCCCGCTGCTCTAAACACCTTCAAGTAGACCAGGCCGGCCGGCCCGGCGCCGATGATGAGCACACTCTCGCCGGGCATCAGAGCCGCTTTGCTGACACCACCCAGCACGCACGAGAGCAGCTCGATCATTGCCCCTTCGTCGGCCGGCAGTGCCTCGCCCACCGGGTAGAGCGCCCTGGCGGGTGCAAGCGCATACTGCGCAAAGCCACCATCCACATCGCCGCCGATGGAGAACATGTTCAGGCAGAGGTTGGGTCGCCCCTCTGCGCAAAAGGCACAGTGCCCGCAGGCCACGTCGGGGATGCAGGCAACGCGGTCGCCGGGCTTCCACTGCGGTGCGCCCGTTCCCGCGTCCACCACGTGGCCGAGGTACTCGTGGCCGAGCACGATGCCCAGCTTGGCGCGAACTGCCGGCGGGACGGCGAGGATGCGCAGGTCCGTGCCGCACACTCCACACGCCTCCACTTGCACCAGGACGTCATCTGCTGCCTGGAGGCGCGGCAGAGGTACCTCTTTCACGGTGAGCCGGCCCTCGCTCTCGAACAATGCAGCCTGCATGGTGTGCTCCGTCATATTCCTCCCCCTTGCCTGCCGTTGGCAACCAGCCCTGGCGGTAGTGTTGTGGACAATCGGGGGGGATTCAATGCGGAATGCGTAAAGGGTGGACGGCCAGCCTGGCCGATGGGGTGACTCGCGGGGCACTTGCCCGGGGTGCGGAGACCTCGGTTTGTGCGAGCGCGGGGACAGTTCAGGTCGTGATGCCCTGCGCCGAAGAACGTCCTGGCCTCTTCTGCTGCGTTGCCGGAGATGGTCACAGCGCTGTTCCCCCTCCGCCTTGCCCCGGCGCCGGCCGAGCACTGCCGGTTCAGGGACCGGCGGCCCACCGGCGCGTGAGCCAAGGTCCCGGGGATTCTAGCACTGCCCGCACCCCGTGTCAACGCGCGGGGAAGCCGTGAACGGGCGGTTACCACGTCCAACGGCCGGCCGCAGCTCCCGCAGAAGCGCGCCTGCCCACCCGCTGCGCCCTCCTGTCCGGGCATAGTCTCTTGCCGGTTGCCGTAATCCGTGTAATAATGGCACAAGCGGGCCAAGCTCGGATGTCAAGGAGGTGTTATGAGGATGAATCGTTGGTTTAGGTTGCTGCTAGGCGCGGGGGCGATCCTGCTGGCCTTGTCGGCCGTCGTGTGGGTCGTGGTGCCCAACGGGGCCAACTCGGCCCAAGCCGGCCTCGTGTCGTACGCGGGGAGCGCGCCGGTGGGAGCCGCGAGGAACGAACAGGCAGCCGCGGAGCCGGCGCAAGCAGGCGCCGGGCCACTGGTGATCCAACCGGAGAAGTTTGACGTATCGCCGCCCCTGCGGGACATCCCGCCGATCGTGACGCCGCCGGCGGACGAGGAGCTGATCCGCTTCCACGAGGGGCCGCTGCCCGGTCACGACCGGGGGGCCACTGGTTCCGATGCGACCTTGCAGGATTGGCACGGGGAGAGCGCGATGCCGTCGCCCATCATGAACTGGGAAGGGGTCAACAACCGGAACGGGCTGCACCCGCCCGACACGAATGGGGACGTCGGCCCGAACCACTATGTCCAGTGGGTGAACGTGTCGTTCCAGGTGTGGGACAAGAACGGCACGTCGCTCTACGGTCCGGCCAACGGGAACACGATCTGGAGCGGCTTTGGTGGAAGCTGCGAGACGTCGAACAGCGGCGACCCGGTTGTGGTGTACGATCACTGGGCCGACCGGTGGGTGATGCTGCAGTTTGGGCTTACCACGACCCCAGATTACCTCTGCATCGCGGTGTCGCAGACGGCGGACCCGACGGGCAGTTGGCACCGCTACGCCTATGCATGGCCCAACAACTACATGCCCGATTACCCCAAGATCACGCTTTGGCCCGACGGCTACTACGTCGCGGTCAACCAGTTCAGCTCATCGGGGTCGTGGCGCGGTCAGGGGGCGGCAGCCTTTGAGCGGGAGAAGATGCTGCTGGGCCAGTCGGCGCAGACGATCTACTATGACCTGTACGCGCACAACTTCAACTATGGGGGTATGCAGCCGGCCGACTGGGAGGGGACGTCTCAGCCGCCAGCGGGCGCGCCCTGCCCCTTCATGGAGTGGGACGACTCGAGCTGGATTGGGCCGACCGATGCGCTGAGGATCTGGAACTTTCACGTCGATTGGGTCACGCCAGGCAACTCCACGTTCGGCGCCGGGCTGAATCCGAACCAAACCCTCAGCACAGCGGATGTCAACCCCACCATCTGCGGTCAGAGCTTTTGCATCGACCAGCCGGGGACGACCCAGAATCTGGACGAGATATCGGACCGGCTGATGCACCGGCTGCAGTACCGCAACTTTGGCAGCTATCAGTCGATGGTGACGAACCACACGGTGAGCATCGGCAGCAACCTGGCCGGCATCCACTGGTACGAGCTGCGCGACACGGGTGGGGGGTGGTCGATCTACCAAGAGGGGACGTATGGTCCGAACGACGGGGCGAGCCGCTGGATGGGGAGCATTGCCCAGGACCAAGCCGGCAACATGTCGCTCGGGTTCAGCGTATCGAGTGGCAGCCTCTACCCGACGATCCGCTACGTGGGCCGGCTGGCGGGGGACGCGCCGGGGACGATGCCGCAGTCCGAGACGACGCTGATCACCGGTGCCGGCTACCAATCCAGCACATACGGACGCTGGGGGGACTATAGTGCGATGCAGGTGGACCCCACGGATGGGTGCACCTTCTGGTACACGCAGGAGTACATCGTGACCAGCGGCTATGCCAACTGGCAGACCCGCATCGGCTCGTTTGCCTTCCAGCCGGGCCAGTGCGGCCCGGTGGACATGCCCTTCAAGCTCTATGTGCCTCTGGTTCTCATGGACTTGGGGGCAGAGGGCAGGTCACAGCGGTAGACGCCCGGCGTGCGGCTCGGACGCCTGCCGGCTCGGGACGGCTCAGCAGTCCTGGCTCGGGGCTGGGTTGCCGCGCTGGCGGCCGCCCGGCCCCACCGCTTTGTGGTGGGCTTGGCCTCTAGGGACAAGGGGACGTCTCGTTTCTCTTTTGGCGCGTGATCGTCATCCCGATCAGCCGCGAGACCACCACGGCGATGTAGCCTACCCCGGCGAACTGCTCGAGCATTACCAGAACGCGGGCCGGCGAGTGGACCGGCACCATGTCGCTCAGCCCGGTTGCCGAGAGGTTGGTGAAGCTGAGCGACAGCAGCTCGAGGAAGCTGCGCGACGGCCCGGCGGAGGTGCTGCTCACGAAACTGCCCGGGAACCATATCTGGCACACCAGGTACAGGTAGGCGAATCCCCAGGCCAGCAGGGTATAGGTCGCTCCGGCGGCGAACAGCTCGTCAACCGTCACCCGGTAGTCCTCCATCATGTAGGCGATCAGAGCGCCGGCTGCGTACAGGTACACAGCGGCCTCCAGCAGGCTGGACCACACCGACAGCGCCTGGTCGACGACAAAGACGGATACCACCGAGAGTACGAACGCAGGGACCACGAGCACCCATGTAATCCGCCGCATCGTCGGGCTGCGGATGATGACCCACACCACCAGCGCCAGCACCAGGACCCCGAACGCGCTGAGCCAGGCGCGTCCCGACTCGCCGTCGAATATGGCGTAGAGCCCCAGGCTCACCAGCTGCGCGGCGAGCAGGAAGGCCGATGGATGGTAGCGCTCCAGGGCGCGCTGGACGTTGAGAGAGGTGGTTCGCTTCTTTGCGTCTGCCATGATCCCTTGGTATCCCGGTCGCGTGGGATTGCCCCGGCCCTGCCCTTCCGGTAAGTGCTCTCCGGCCTGGCCTCCCGTCTTCTAACGGATGCTGCTGGGTGCCAGAGGTCAGCCCCCCCGAGGGGGGACTGAAAGTGTGTGTGGCGATCCCTGAGATCTAGAGCCGTTTCTCTTGGCGTGAATGGGCACTCAGCCAGCGCCTGGGCTGCTGCGCAATGCCATGGATTGCCGTCAGACGGCGATGCCGAGCGCGGCGGCGAGGTCCCCGAGGGCAGCTACCTCTGCCTCACTGACCCTTTTGCCGCCGATGCCCAGGAACCCACCCTCTTTGGCCGCTTCGGCGCTGTCCTGGGCGGCCTGCTGCACCCACTGCTTATATCCTTCGGCCTCCGCGGGGGCTTTCTGCGCCAGGAGTGCAGCCAGGTCTCGGCATGCCTGCAGGCACTGCGCCTTGAGCTCGTTCGGATCCTTGCTCATGTGCGGCGCCTCCATCTTTTCTCTTTTCTCTGCCTTCTCCCGAAAGTCGGACGCTACCGCGTCGATGAGCGCGTTGCCGGTGCTCGCCTTGATCGCCTGGACGATTAGCTTGCTTGCAGCCATCAGTTCCGTTACGACGCCCACTGGCCCGCTGGGGCTGGCAAGTGCCACATAGAGCGCGGCCATCTGAGGCGCAGTGATGATCTGCTGCCATTCTTCCGACGTGAAGTCTGACTTGTCTGCCATGTTTCGTACCTCTCAGAAAGGGTTGGTGTTTGGTTGGCCATCCACAGCCTACCTTGCTGTCAAGGTAGCATATGCCTGTTACACTCGCAATTACACCGCGTTGCCGGGTAGGTGGAAGCGAGAGTGGCGAAGGTCGTCGCCCTGAGAAGTCAACAGGACGGCTGTGGGGCAGGGCGTGAAACTTCCCTATGAGTGCCGCCGAGGCTGGTCCCTTCCGCGGGCTTTGGTGAGGCACGGTCCTCTACGGCTGCGGCGGTGTCCCCGCATCCTCCGGGATGGGCGGCCCGTCCGGCAGCTTGCGCAGGTAGGTGCAGTCCACCAACTGCACGTCTTCCCATACATACCCTTCCGATGTGAACGTCTCGATGTCCCTGATCCAGCGCTTCTCCCCGTTCTCCAGCGCATAGATGTGCGGGCTGCCGTTGCACTTGAGGATGCGGTAGATTGGGCGGCCCATCTCAAACTGCTGCAGGAACTTGTCGTTGACCTCGCGCACATCGCCCCACGTCAGCCCTAGGTGCTCAAAGACGTCTATCGAGCTGATCCAGCGCAGCTGCTCGTCTTGGAGCATATAGATCTGTTCGCCGCTCCCCTTCAGCACCAGTCCATCGCGGATGATAAGCGACGCCGAATCGGGCAGGATGCGTGCCAGGCTGACCCCGTGGCGTTTGATGGGGACGTTGATGGCGACGACGAGGACGGCAATGGCGATCGCCAGCCGGCCGAGGAACTTGCCCATCTGGATGGAGGGCAGGCGGGCAGGCGGCTGCCAGCCCTTCTCTCCCGGCCTGGGCGGGAATACGGGCAGCGGCGCCGGCTCCCGCTGCGCGGCTTCCGCCAGCGTCGCAGCTCGGCGCCTCTCCTCCCTCTCCCTGGTGGAAGAGGGCTGGCGTGAGGGCTCAGTCTCCTTCTCACGTGAGGGAAAGGGCATAGGTGAGGGCTCCGCCCCTCTCTCCCCTGAGGGAGAGAGTAGGGGTGAGGGTGAGAGCTCCGCCTCATGCGGGGGAGGAGGCAGGGGTGATGGTGAGAGCTCCGCGCCCCGTCCCCTTTGCCGCTCGGCAAGCGCATCGAGCAGCAGGTCCAGGATCTGGTCCGTGGTGGAAGGCCTGCGTCTGGGCATTGGCTCCGTCATCGTCTCCTCCTACTTGACCACGAAAAAGCCCAAGATCTCGCCGATGCTGGCAAAGATGTTGGCGTAAAAGTTGCCGCCGAGCTGGCGGAATAGCTCGAACTTCATGCTCGGAGCACCGATAAACGGACGCAGCGTCCAGGCCATTTGGCTTCCGACGAAGGCATAGACCAGCACCCACAACCACATCACCCAGCGCCGGGCGCGGGCACCCTCTTCGCCTGCCGCCGAGACGACCCGCATTCCCTGGCTGAGGAACGCCACACCCACCACGCCGCAGACGGCAAAGAACGCCACGTTCAGCAGTTTGAAAAACTGGTACCCGGAGGTGGTGAGCAGGAAAAAGACGACGATGGGCGCAAAGCTCAGCAGCAGCACCGACGTTACCGTGATGGCTGTCAGCATCAGAGCCACGTTCTGGGTCAAACTTTGGTTGGAGCCGTACAGCACGTTGAAGAAGTACAGGGTAGGCGAGCAGATGATGAGCGTCGCCACGAACAGCAGCGGCAGCTTGACGCCCGAGCTCAGCGCCTGCCACAGGCTGGCTGACGAACCCATCACTGCTCCGTAGATAGCCAGGAAGATCAGGCTGGAGATGAGCATGGCGCGCATCTTCTCCTTCAGCCCAATCCCGTCGCGTATCTCGGCGAAAAAGTGGAACCGGTTGCGCAGGATGGTTTCGATGACGGCAAGATCCTTCATGGGTGAGCCTCCTCTTTCTCGCCGGGCCTGGCCGCCCGGCCCACGATAGCAAACGTTGTCCGGAAAGGGTGCGCGTCCGCCGCCCTCTTCAGTCCGATCGCCCGTTGTCTGCGGTTCATTGCCTGTCGTCAGGCTCTACCACCGCAAGGCCGGCGATACCGCAAAGATCACCGTGAGCGCCCACAGGACGGCCCAGCCGGCGACGGCGTACCGCCACTGCCTGAACTTGACCACTGGCAGCAGCAGGCCGGCCAGAGCAACGATCCAGAAAGCAGGCCGGCTTAGCACCTGCTGCCAGCCTACCGCCGTCCCATCCGGGGCAAAAGCCAGCCAGCGCAGCACCAGGGCGCATACCACTGGGAGCGCGGCGGCCAGCACCGCATCCGCGGTGCCCCAACCCACGTGCGCCGCCTGGAGGTCTTTCCCCACCTGCTCCTCGGCACCAAAGCGGGCTTCCGCCCTGGACAGCGCTTCCGCCTCGTCCAGGCCTTCCGCACGCGCCTGGGCCACTGCCTCCTCCAGGTGGCTGCGGATCTCGACCAGGATCTCGTGCTCGGTCTCACCGTCCAGTTTGAGCTGCGAGCCGATACGGGCCAGAACCTCGTCGATGCCGCTCATGCCAGGCCTTCAGCTCCCAGGAGCCGGTTCACGGCTGCCGCCAGGCTGTGCCAGTCCGCCAGCTCCACTTCCAGGCGCTTCTGGCCCTCGGCCGTGATCGCGTAGAACTTGCGCCGGCGCTCCCCTTCCTCTCCCTGCCACTCCGATCGAAGTAGCCCTTCCTGCTCCATCTCGTGCAGGCGGGGGTAGATCAGCCCCTCCCGGAAGCGGAACGTGCCCTGGCTGCGCGCCTCCAGCGCTTGGATGATCTCGTAGCCATACATCGGCCTGCCTGCCTCCGCCAGGAGGTTCAGGACGATTACGGTGGTCGTCCCCTTGCGCATCTGTTCTTGGATAGCCATAGCCCTAATACCTGAGTAACTGATGTATCTACAGGATACGACGCTTTGCAAGCCATGTCAAATCGGTGGGAGTGCAGTGCACCTCTCCATGGGGATGCTCTGCTCCTCATCCTGGTGAGGTCCGCTCACCCCGGCCAGAGGAGGGCTCTGGAAAAAGAGCGAGGGGCTGAGGAAACCCTCAGCCCCTCGCTCGTGACCCACTCGGTTGCTAGTCGTTTCTTCGTGAGAAGCCGGTCAGCAGCATACCGTAGTAAAAGAGCGTCGAGAGTGATTGGGCCAGTGCGGCGACATAAGTCAGTGCTGCCGCGTCGAGCACCTTTTTTGTCTGCGCCAGCTCTTCGCCGTCGGCCACGCCATAGCTGCCCAGGATTTCCAGGGCGCGCTTGCTGGCATTCTTTTCGACCGGCAGGGTGACCAGCGCGAAAACGGCGGTGCCGGCAAAGAGGAAGAGGCCGATCCAGGCGATCGTGGTCGAACCCGTTGCCTGCGACAGGAAGAGGCCGACCATAAAGACAATCGGTCCCAGCCACGAGCCGGGGTTCACAACCGGCACCAGGCTCGATCGCGCGCGCAGCGGTCCGTAGTTCGTCGCGTCCTGCAGCGCGTGCCCCACCTCGTGGGCCACGATCCCCAAAGCGGCCACCGAAGGGCTTCGCGATACGCCCTGCGACAGGCGCAGCACATTCTTGCCCGGGTCGTAGTGGTCACTGAGCTTTCCGGGGGTCTCCTCGATGGAAACGGGCAGGCCAGCGCTGCGCAGAAGCACGCGCGCGGCATCCATGCCCGTCAGGCCGCGGCGGTTGGGCACACGGCTGTACTTTTCGTAGGCCGAGTTGACCTTCCACTGAGCATAAAAGGCCAACAGCAGCGCGGGGAGGGCGACTATGAAATACCTTGGGTCGAAAATCATCTCCAGAGCTCCTTGTTGCCTCGCATGATAGCACGTGCGCGGCCCGGCTGCAAGTGGGGGGAGGGGCTTCTTCGATAGCAGGGATCCCTGTCGGAGCCAGACAGGCGCTACTCTGCGAGCAGCCCGTACACCTCGCGGCAGGCCAGCGCCTTCACCTCGCCCGGCCGGGGCAGGTTGTCGTAGTCGCATTGGCACGGCCCGCCCTGGGCACAGCCGGCACAGCAGTAGATCCTGCCACCGTTCCTGGTAGGCTGCCAGCGAATCACGATCCCACAGTTGTCACAGGTTATCTCCTCCGGCACGGCCTTTCCTCCCTTCAGCTATTCGCCCATTGTAGGAGTGCTCTGTTAGAGCCTCACTAGAGCCACGTTAGAGTTGCGTTAGACCCAGCGCGTGCCGCGCCCCCGATCACTTGCTATCCCCCGGGTTCTTGGGTAGAATGCTCCGCAGGAGAGGGCGATCGGGTTGCCCTCGTTCCTCAGTTCGGTTTCGCCTCGGCGACCATCAGGAGGATAGACATGGGATCCCTCAAGCGGTTGGCGTACACCTTGGGCCTGGTTCTTGGGCTCTTTACCGTGGCTGCAGCAGGTGCCGTCGCTCTGACCTACCTCTTTACCGGCAAGCTGGTATCGATACGGTCAGACAGTCACGGCACCCGGATCGTGCTGGACACTCCGGGCGCGCTCGCGGCCCTTCTTCGGCAGCAAGTGAGCAGGGCGAGGGGGGTTGCCCCAGCCATCGAGATACCATTGGACGAAGGCGGCATTTCGCCTCTGGTCTCGGGGCCTGCCCTGAGCGGGGCGAAGGCAGAGGGGTAGGGTAAGGACGATGGCCAAGCATAGGGCAGGTGGGCTGCTCGACATCGTTGGAATCCCGGTGAACCTGGTCGCCGGGTTTTTGGCTGGAGCGGTCATGCCGGTGGCAGCGATCGCTGCCTTGGCCGCGGGTGTTCGCCTCATAACCGGCAAGGTCCCCTTCCTGACCCGTGTGGTGCCTGATGCGGAGGGAGAGCGGCAACTGGTCCTGGAGCTTGTCACGCCGGAGGAGGCCCGCGCCCTGTGGGCCGAGCACAAGAGCTCATTTGGCGCTCCGTTGGAGAAGCTGCGGCTGGAGATCCAATCCATGGCCGAGCAGGTCGGGGCGGAAGCCCCTGAGGACGGGTGACGCCCGGGGTATGACGGTGGACAAGAAAGAGGCGGCACCCGGTTACGGCGTCGGCGACATCCAGGTCCTGGAGGGCCTGGAGGCGGTGCGCCGCCGGCCGGGCATGTATATCGGCTCGACCGACGTCCGTGGGCTCCACCACCTCGTGCAGGAGGTGGTGGACAACAGCGTTGACGAGGCGCTGGCCGGCGTATGCGACCGCATTGAGGTATCGATCAACCCCGACGGCTCTGTCACAGTCGTGGACAATGGGCGTGGCATCCCCGTTGGACCCCACCCGATGCAGAAAAGGGCCGACGGTCAGCCCATGGACGCGCTGGAGGTGGTGATGACCATCCTCCATGCCGGCGGCAAGTTCGGAGGTGGCGGCTACAAGGTGGCGTCGGGCCTGCACGGCGTGGGTGTGTCTGCCGTGAATGCTCTCTCAGAATGGATGGAGGTAGAGGTCCGGCGCGACGGCAAGGTCTACAAACAGCGCTACGAGCACGGCCGGCCCGTCACGCCCGTCCATCTCGTCGGCAAAGTGCCGTCCGGGGAGACCGGCACGCGCACCACCTTCTTGGCCGATTCTACCATCTTCCATACGCTTGACTTCAGGTTCGATGTCCTGCTCCAGCGCTTCCGGGAGATGGCCTTTCTCACGCGCGGCCTTACCATCCAGTTTCGGGACGCGCGCCCGGTGGACGGCCGGCCCGGCGAGCGCGAGATCTCCTTCTATTTCGAGGGCGGCATCGCCTCCTTTGTCCGTTACCTCAACAAGAACCGTGACGTCCTCCATGCGCCCGTCTACATCGACAAGCAGGTCAATGGCACCCACGTGGAGGTGGCAATCCAGTACACCGACGGCTATGCCGAGTCGGTTTTTGCCTTCGCCAACAACATTAACACGGTGGATGGCGGTACCCACGTAACCGGCTTCCGCTCGGCGCTGACGCGCTGCCTGAACGACTATGCACGGAGCAAGGGGCTGCTCAAGGACAAGGACACCAATTTCTCGGGGGAGGACGCCCGCGAAGGGCTCACCGCCGTCATTAGCGTCAAGATGACCGACCCTCAGTTCGAGAGCCAAACCAAGGCCAAGCTGGGCAATGCCGAGGTCAGCGGGCAGGTCCAGTCGGTCGTGGCCGATGCGTTTGCCGCTTTCCTGGAGAAGAGCCCTTCCGAAGCCAAAAAGATCATACAAAAGTGCCTTACCTCATCTCGGGCCCGCGAGGCGGCACGCCAGGCACGCGACCTGGTCATCCGCAAGAGCGCCCTGGAGAGCATGACCCTGCCGGGCAAGCTGGCCGACTGCTCGGAGCGCGACGCCTCCAAGACCGAGGTCTTTATCGTAGAGGGCGACAGCGCCGGAGGGAGCGCCAAGCAGAGCCGCGACCGCCGCTTTCAGGCCATCCTGCCGCTGCGCGGCAAGATCCTCAATGTCGAAAAGGCCAGCCTCGACAAGATCCTTGCCAACAACGAGGTCAAGGCCATCATCACCGCCCTGGGAACCGGGGTAGGCTCTGCCTTCAGCCTCGACGGCCTGCGCTACGGGCGCATCATCCTGATGTGCGATGCCGATGTCGACGGCAGCCACATCCGCACTTTGCTTTTGACTCTCTTCTACCGCTACATGCAGCCCCTCATCGAAGACGGGCATCTCTTCGTGGCCCAGCCGCCGCTCTACCGCATCGAGGCGCGGCAGTCGGTGCAGTACGTCTACAGTGAGGAAGAGAAGGACCAGGTCCTCAAGCGCCTGAAGGATAGCAAGGTTGCGCTACAGCGCTACAAGGGGCTGGGTGAGATGAACCCGCAGCAGTTGTGGGACACCACGATGAACCCCGAGCGCCGGACGCTGCTGCTCGTAACGATCGAGGATGCGGCGGCGGCGGACCGCACCTTCGACATGCTGATGGGAAGCGCGGTTCCCCCGCGCACCCGCTTCATCCAGACCCACGCCAAGAGCGTCAAGAACCTGGATGTATGAAACCTCGGGAGCCAGAGAGGCTCCCGAAGCCTGTACTACCCCCAGGTGCTAGCCGGCATCCACACCCAGGGCCATCCACCCGCCGGACTCGGCGTCGTACGCCTCGATTGCGCCCGTCTCCAGGCGGTACACCCAGCCGTGTAGGGTGACCTTGCCCGATCGCTCTGCCTCGCGCGCCGCATCATAGCTCCTTACATTCTGCAGTTGCAGCAGCACATTCTCGCGGGCCACCGCCAGCGCAAGCTCCTCCGCCGGCAGGCCGCTGGCTTCTACCTTGGTCTTGGCCGGGCGGGCATGCTCGATCCAGCGCGCGATGTGAGGCTCGCGGTTCCAATCTGGGGCCGACTCGAGCCCTCGCAGGCATCCGCAGCACGTGTGCCCGCACACCACCACGTGCTGCACATGCAGGTGCAGCACGGCATACTCGATCGCCGTCCCCAGGCTGCCCTCCCCCGTACCGAAAGGCGGCACCACGTTCCCCACCGTCCGCACCACGAACAGGTCACCCAGCTCGGCGCCCGTAATCAGCTCTGGCGCGACCCGCGAATCGGAGCAGGCAATCATCAGCACGTGGGGCCGCTGGCCTTCGGTCGCCAGTCGTACCAACCTCTCGGAATCGGCCCGGAACTGGTCCTGGAATCGGCGAATCCCATTCAGGATTTTGAGCGTAGGCATTCTTCTCACCTTCCTCAGGGGCTGCCCGCCTTGGGGTGCCCCTACTTTTCCAACAGGCTGCGGGCGGCCGTATAGGGATCCACCTCGCGCCGCACGATTCGCTCGATGAGGGCACGGACCTCCGCACGGCCAGACCGGGAGAGCACGTCGCGCAGCGATTCCTGTTGGATGATCGTCTCCAGCTCGCTGGCGGCGCGCTCCCGCTCCCGCGCAGCCAAGTCACCGCTCTGACGCAGGTAGGCTCGGTGTGCCAGGATGGCCTCTGCCAGCTCGGAAATTCCCTCCCGGTGGGTCGCTACCGTCTTGAAGATGGGCGGCCTCCACGCGGCTGCCCCCTCGGGTGCCCCGCCCGCTTGGCTGCCCCCCGAGACCACTTCCATCAGCCGGCCGTGGTGCATCACGCTGTGCGATGGGCCCATGCCCAGGTCAAGCATCATCTGAAGGGCCGTCACGGCGTGGTCAGCTCCATCCAGGTCCGCCTTGTTCACGGCGTAGACATCCGCGATCTCCAGTATGCCCGCCTTGATGGCCTGGATGTCGTCGCCCAGCCCGGGCACCTCGACCACGATTGTCGTGTGGGCAGTCCGTGCAATATCCACCTCCGCCTGGCCTGCGCCCACCGTCTCGACAAAGACCAGGTCAAAGCCAGCAGCGTCCAGTACCTTCACCGCGTCTGACGTGGCCCACGCCAACCCGCCGAGGCTCCCCCGGCTGGCCATGCTCCGGATAAAGATACCGCGGTCGCCGGTCAAGTCGCGCATGCGGATCCGGTCGCCCAAGATCGCCCCGCCGGAAAAAGGGCTGGAGGGATCGATGGCGAGGATGCCGGCAGTCATGGGGCCTAGCTCGCCCTCGGCGCGCCGGAAGTGGAGGGCCAACGCGTTCACCAGGCTGCTCTTGCCGCTGCCCGGCGGCCCCGTCACGCCGATGATGTGCGCCCGCCCGGTGTGCGGGTGGAGCGCAGCGAGGAGCCCCTGTGCCCCTGCGCCGTCGTTCTCTATCTGGCTGATCGCCCGGGCGATGGCACGGACTTGGCCGCCCAGCACCCCCTCGACGATGCCGGCGAGCTCTTCCCGGCTATCCTGCTTTCCGGTCACTGGACATTCGCTCGGACAAAGCTCACGATCTCGTCGGTGGAGGTGCCGGGGCCGAAGACGCCCCGGATGCCCATCTCCTTCAGCGCCTGCATATCCTCATCGGGGATGATGCCTCCGGCCACCACCAGGGTGTCGCCCATCCCGTTCTGGCGCAGCAGGTCCATGACCCGCGGGAAGAGCGCCATGTGGGCACCCGACAGGATGGACATCCCTACGACGTCCACATCCTCCTGAAGCGCCGCTTCGGCAATCATCTCCGGCGTCTGGCGGATGCCGGTGTAGACCACTTCCATGCCGGCATCGCGCAGCGCACGGGCGATTACCTTGGCGCCGCGGTCGTGGCCGTCCAGCCCCGGCTTGGCGATCAGGACCCGGATCTTTTTCTCGGTCATTCGTACCCTCCCCCTAGAAGTGTCGGCAGACGATCGACGAGCGACTGATCTGACTTGTCACTTGTCACTTCTCACTTGCTCCTTGCGCACAACGAACACGAGCTCACTCTCGAACCGAAGCATCTCGTAGGCCGGGTTTCTATGCCCAGCCTCTGGGCGGGAATCAAGTCCCGCCTGAAAGAGCGCCTCGAACTGCCTCTGGTAATTCCCGGCCATCCCCTTCTCGTGCCCACCCAGGCTCTTGACGGCAAAGGTGACCACGATGTGCGGAGCATGCAGCCCCTCGATGAGCCGCGCCGTGGAACCCGGCTCCTGCCGCTCCAGCGTGGGGCTCATCTTCAGGAGCAGGGCCACATCTGCCGGGTCGCAGGGCGGGCACACCAATACGTCCTGGCACCTCGCCAGTGGCTCCATCCCGGCCACGACCAGGTAGCGGTTCAGCCACGCGATCCGCTGCCGATCAATATCCAGTGCGAAGAGCCGCGCGCCCTGCTCCAGCGCCATCCAAGGCAGCGCCAGCGGGTTCAGGCCGCACCCCAGGTCGAGCAGCGTGCGCGGCCTGCCGGTCACAGCCCAGATCTCGCGGTAGAATCGTTCGATAGCCGGCAGGCGCTCCCGGGTGGATTGGTGGAGCGCCAGCATCTGCCGGCAAACTGCCCTCACCTCTTCCGCTGAGCTGGAGCGGTACGCTGCCGTGAGGCGGCATAGGGCTTTCTCCTCGTCAAACGCCTGCTCGAAGGCTCCATAGGCCTGGTGGAGACGCCGCTGGGTGGCCTTGACGGCTGCCTTCAGGTTGGCAGCTGGCACAGTTGTCATCTGCTGTGCCGCAATCCGCCGAATGGTGTCCTCGCAGAGGCTGCGGTACTTTCTCGAAGCAGCAACGGCGGCGACCACCCTATCCAGGTCGGCGGGCTGGGCAGCAGATCCCATCACCTACTCGGGGCTGGTTGGGTAGTTGGGCGCTTCCTTTGTGACAAAGATACTGTGCGGGTGGCTCTCGATCAGCCCGGCGTTGGTGATCCGCACAAAGCGCGCCTTCTCCTGCAGTTCGGCCAGTGATCGGGCGCCCACATAGCCCATCCCCGATCGCAGGCCCCCGACCAGCTGGTAGAGATAGTCGGCCACCGGCCCTTTGTAGGGCACTTGCCCCTCGATTCCCTCCGGTACTACCTTGCCGGAGGCGCGTGCTCCCTTCTCTGGAACGGACACCCCGTAGCGGTCCCTCGCCACCCCTTTCATCGCCCCGAGGGACCCCATGCCCCGGTACTCCTTGAAGCGGCGGCCTTCAAAGATCACCATCTCCCCCGGCGATTCGTCCAGCCCTGCCAGGAGGCTGCCCAACATCACAGCGTCGGCGCCGGCCGCCAGTGCCTTGGTGATATCGCCCGAGTACTTGATGCCTCCATCGGCGATGACCCTGACGCCCTGGCGGTGGGCTTCCTCCGAGCAAGTGCGGATGGCCGTGATCTGCGGCATGCCTGCCCCAGTCACGATGCGCGTCGTGCAGATCGAACCGGCGCCCACGCCGACCTTGACGACATCTGCCCCCGCCGAGATCAAGTCGCGCGTGCCCTCAGCAGTAACCACATTCCCCGCGACCAACGCCAACCGCGGGTAGCGAGCCTTGGCGCGCTCAACCGTAGCCAGGACGTCTCTCGTGTGGCCGTGGGCAGTGTCGATCACGGCCAGGTCCAGCCCCTTTTCGGCCAGTCCGTCGAGGCGTGCCATGCCGGCCTCGCCCACCCCGATCGCCGCGCCGCACAAGAGCCGGCCCCGGCCGTCGGTGCTGCGCCGGGGATAGTCGAGCCGGTTCTGGATATCCTTGACCGTTATCAGCCCCTTGAGCACCCCCTCGTCGTCGACCAGCGGGAGCTTCTCGATGCGGTGCTCTTGCAGGATCGCCACCGCCTCCTCCAGGGTTGTGCCGACGGCCGCCGTGACCAGGCGCTCCTTGGGAGTCATCAGGCTGTGGATGGGCAGGCTGTGGTCGGTCACGAAGCGTATGTCGCGGTTGGTGAGGATGCCGACCAGGCGCTGCCCGTCCTCCGTGATCGGAACCCCCGAAAAGTGATAGCGGCTCATGATCGCCTCGGCGTCGGCTACTGTGGCGGTGGGCGGCAGCGTAATTGGGTCGACGATCATGCCCGACTCGCTGCGCTTGACCTTCTCCACTTCCTCAGCCTGACGCTCGACAGCCAGGTTGCGATGCACGACGCCGATGCCCCCCTCGCGGGAGAGCGCGATGGCCATCCGGGCCTCCGTGACAGTGTCCATCGCCGCCGAAAGCACCGGTATGTGGAGAGAGACGCCGGGAGCAAGGCTGACGCGGAGGTCCACGTCACCGGGCAACACCTCAGACTTGCCCGGAACGAGAAGGACATCGTCGAACGTCAGAGCCTCTTCTTGGGACACTTCGTGCACGGCCTTGCCTCCTGGTTTTCTCTTGCTAGACGTGGGGCGCACCGCAAGGGTGCGCTGCACCTGCTGCACCCTCTGCCCTGCCTCTCGGAAGCTGGGTCCTAGTACAGAAACATCGGCTTGCCCAGCATGTCGTGGATCTTGGGCCGGTATTGCTCCTTGTCATACATCTCGTCCACATCCACGCGCTTTTCGCCCGAGACGACGCGGTTCAGCGGAACGTGGGTGTAGACGCCGTCGCGCAGGGCGACCATCCGGCCCGAGCGGCCCTGCTCCACCAACGACATGGCCAGGAGCCCGTAGCTCACCGCCACCATCCGGTCCAGCGAGTCGGGGGCGCCGCTGCGCATCAGGTAGCCCAAGGGCTGGTAGATGATGTTCTCTCCGGTGAGGGCTTTCAACTTCTCGCCCAACACCGAGCCGATCCCTCCGAGCTTCTTGTGGCCATATGCATCTTCGTCGCCCGCGTAGTGGACGAGGCTGCCCTCGACCTCGTGAGCGCCTTCAGAGATGGTCATGATGGCATAGTTGCTTGGATTGCTGTACTTGTCCTGCACCAGCAGCATGGCCAGCTTCTGGGTGTCAAACGGCACCTCGGAGATGATCGCCCGGTCCACATCGGCCAGGTAGGCCGCGATCAGCGACGTCTCGCCCGAATTCCGCCCGAAGAGCTCGACGATCGCGATTCGCTCGTGGGAGCCGCTCGGCGTCCGCAGGGCGGAGATGAACTCGACACTGCGCGTCACTGCCGTGGAGAAGCCGATGCAGTAGTCGGTGCCGTAGACATCGTTGTCCATCGTCTTTGGGATGGCTACCACCGGAAAGTTCTCTTGGTGCAGCCGTGCGGCGTAGGAGAGGGTGTCGTCACCCCCGATGGGGATCAGAGCATCGATCTCCAGGTAGCGCAGCACATTCATGACATGTGCGGTAAAGTCGTAGACGGCCTTCTTGCCCTCTCCCTGCACGAGCACGCCGGTGCCCTCGAGGAAATCGGGTACCTCTGTCGCCTTCACCCGCTGCGGGTTGGTGCGCGATGTGTGCAGGAAGGTTCCGCCTGTGCGGTCGATGGTCCGCACCGAGGCCCTGGTTAGGGGCAGGATCAGGTTCTTGCGCGCCTGAGGGCTCTCCACGTTGCACTGGAGAAGCCCTGCCCATCCCTTTCGGATGCCGACGGCCTCCCAGCCTTCGTCGTAGGCTCGCTCGACCACGGCCTTCATCGCCACGTTCAGGCCGGGCACGTCGCCTCCGCCTGTCAGGATTCCGATCTTTTTCGCTCTCGTCATAGGTTTGTCCCTCCCAGATCCACCAAGGACGCGTGCCAGACACGCGGTCGTGTGGCCCCTTGTGAGTTTGATGAATGGCACATCTGGGCCAGTATAACCGGGGAGGCAGGTTTCTTCAAGAATGCGGCGCGCTTCTGCCTCCCCCAGCACAGCGCCGGCCCGATTGCGCCAAGCCGAGACGCCGCATTGGTTGCGCCCATCGCACCCTGCCTGTATAATCCTCCCATGCAGACGAGGACAGCCCTGCACCGCTGGGCGCCACTGGCTCTGCGACTGGCCCTCCTGGCGGTGCTCTGCTTCGCCGCCGGCCGGCCGCCCGCGCCGGTCGTCTCCCTCGGCCCCCAACGCCAAGTCGCCGCCATCAACTCCAAGATCGGCATCCACACCCGTCTGACCGACGAGGTGGAGCCCTGGAAGATCAAGCGTACCCTCGAGATGGTGCGCGAGATGGGCGCCGTCTGGATCGTCGAGTACTTTCCCTGGGCCTACTCCGAGCCGGCGCCTGGGCGCTACGACTGGACCCACGCCGACCAGGTGGTCGACCATGCCCGCCGGCAGGGGCTGAAGGTCATTGCCCGGCTCGGCTTGGTCCCCGAGTGGGCGCGGCCTGGGACGGACGATCAGCCGACGACGCCAACCTACCTGGAAGAGGCGTACTATCCCGCGTTCGCCGAGTTTGCGGGGGCCTTTGCCGGCCATTTCCGGGGACGCGTGGCGGCCATCGTCGTCTGGAACGAGCCCAACATCGCCCTGGAGTGGGGCTATCGCCCGGTCGATCCCGAGGGGTACACCGCCCTCCTGCGCGCCACCTACGCCTCTGTCAAGCAGGCCGATGCGCAGGTTGTTGTGCTGGGCGGGGCGCTGGCGCCCACGTTGGCGCCGGAAGGCGACCCGGAAGGCATGAACGACCTGGAATACCTCCGGCGTATGCTGGCTGCCGGTGCCGGGCAGGCGATGGACGGGCTGGCCGCGCACGCCTATGGCTGGAGGGCGCCCCCCGACGCGCCCGCCGGCCCGGCCGCGGTCAATTTCGCCCGCACCGAGCTGTTGCGCGAGATGCTGGTGGGGGCGGGCCTTCCGCAGCTGCCGGTGTACATCACCGAAGGGGGCTGGAACGACCACCCACGCTGGACCAAGGCGGTGCTGCCCGGCCAGCGGGCGGCCTTTACCGTGAGGGCTTACCAGAAAGCAGCCGAGGAGTGGCCCTGGTGCGAGGCGGTCGCGCTCTGGGCCTTCCGCTACCCCCGCCCGGCCAATAGCTACCTGGACTATTTCACCTTCGTGACGCCTGACTTCACGCCTAAACCGATCTACACCGCGGTGCAGGAGTATGCCAGTGGCGGGAGTCCGTAGGATGCCCCTGGAGCTCAAGTGGGTCTCGCCGCATAGTCTCTTTAGGGCGCTGCCCTTCCACGCCGTGCGCAGGTGAGGCTGGATGGCAAAAGCACCGTGCGACATGCATAAGGGAGAGTGCAGAATCGGCCGACTACAGAGCTGGTGGCCCGCTCGCCGGTGGATCCTCTACCTGGTCATGGTCGTCCTGGCCCTTGCAGCCTGGCTTCTGGTGCACAGCCTTCTGCCCGTCGATGAGATCCGGGATCGCATTCTCGAGACCGGGGTGCTGCGGGTCTGCACCGATCCCAGTTGGCCGCCCTTTGAGTCGGTGGACCCCGCTACCGGGCAGGTTGTGGGGCTAGATGCCGACCTGGCGCATCTCCTGGCACCGCGCCTGGCGCCGGGCGTGAGGGCCGAGTTCGTGGTCGTGGGGTTCGACAGCCTCTACGACGCACTCACGGCGAGCCGCTGTGATGTTGTGCTGTCGGCGCTGCCCTACGAAGCGGCCCGCACGCGCGATGTGAGCTACTCCATCTGCTATTTCAACGCCGGGCCGGTCATTGTTGTGCGGGATGGCACGGAGGGTATCGAAGCCGCGCAGGACCTGGCGGGGCGCGTCGTAGGCGTGGAATGGGGCTACGTGCCCGAAGGAGAGCCGAGAGAAAAGCTCATCCTGCAGCAGCTCGGGCTGCGCCGGTACGACACCGCCGGCGACGCGCTGCGTGCCCTACAGGCCGGTGAGCTGGAGGCCGCAATCGTGGATCGTATCTCGGCCCTGGCCTACCTGAACCAATGCGAAGGGCTGCGCGTCGCCGGCGAGCCGGTCGTCGACGTCAATTACTGCATCCCGGTGCGGCCGGACGCCGTGCTCCTCATCGAAGAGATCAACCACATCCTGCTCGAGATGCGCACAGACGGGACGCTGGACCGCCTCCAGGACAAGTGGTTCTAGCGGTCCAGCCCCTGCCTCTTCGCTCGCCGGTTGACCGCGACGCCGATCCCCCAGCCTGCCAGGATAAAGGCGCCGGCGGCGATCCCCAGGATGGCCGCGGGCAGGCGATTTCCTGAGCCGGTAGCCGCCTCCGAGTCGGTCGTCGCCGCCGGATCGCTGTCATCGGGCGCAGCGGCAGCCACCTCGGCGGCTGCCGCGTAGGGAGCCGCTGTCCCATCGGCCCCCTCGGCGGCTGCTCCGGCTGGGGCTGCTCCTTCGGCGGCGGACGCCGCCGGCAGCTCGGCTCCGGCTGCCCGGGCTGCCTCCTGTGCCTCCTGCGTGGACTCGCCCTCGGGCGGTGCCGCCTGTGCGCCCACCATCGGCTCCACTTTCAGCGCCGAAGCAGCCCTCTGCATCGACAGGGGCTCGCCGCCCGCCGGCCCCAGTGCCAGCAGCCTCCCCGTCACGTCCAGGAACTCGTACTGGACCGCTGCGCGATTCTGGCCGTTCTCCGCCAGGAATGACAGAGGGATCCGCACCATAACTCTCGAGGTTTTGGCGCCATCGACGACCAGAGGGTGCGCCGGCACCTCGGCCGAAAGCCAGACAGACACGACATTGTCGCGCTGCACGATCGATGTGACGGCCAGCTTCGCGCCGGCCTTCTGCGGCCCCAGGAAAGCGCCGAGCACCACCTCTGTGTTCCAATCCACTGGAGGCACAACCGGCGCCGGCTCCGCTCCGAACCACTGGGTCCATGCCTCCTGGCTGTTCAGTGCCAGGTATGTCTGCTCCGACAGGGCGAAGCGCTCCTCCGAGGTCGGGATCACATCGAACCGGATCTTGGTCAGCTTGGGCAACAGCCGGTAGACCGCGCGCTCGCGGTAGCGAGGCGAGGCCGTCTCAGCCAGGATCGTGGCTGACGGGAGCCCTTCCCATCCGTTGTCGGTCGGGATCACCAACTGCACTTCGAACGAACCGTCGTCGCCGGCCTTTACCTGCATGGTTGGCTCCGGAGGCGCCGACTTCGGCAGGGCGCGCACCAGGGACAGGTTGATCGCCGCGCCGGACGGCCAGCCGGTGCCCAGCACGGTGAACGGCGTGCCGATCCTGCCCTCTCCCGGTCCGAGGCTGATAGCCGGGCGCAGCGGCAAGGGCGTGTGGGTTGGCGTGGGGATGGGCGTCACTTTCGGCTGCGGCGTGTCCGTCGGCACGGGCGTGTCGATCACGATTGGCGTATCAACCACGATTGGCGTGTCAACGACGATTGGCGTGTCAATCACGACTGGTGTGGCAGTCGGCGTAGCGGTGGATGTGCGCGTCGGCGTCGCTGTCCGGGTCGGTGTTGCCGTAGCTGTGCGCGTCGCCGTCGGTGTGGTGAGCACCTCTTCGATCGCGAGTTGTACGCGCGCACCTCCTGTGCGCTCGTAGTAGTCAAGCTGCACGTCGTGCAGGCCGGCGGTCAGCGTGACCACCGTTTCACGCGTCGAAATCCCATCCGCCCAGCCGTCGATTGCGAGCTGCCCGTCGATCCAGAGCCGGACACCATCGTCTGATGCCGTGCGGAAGCGGTACTGCCCGGCCCTCACAATGTTGTAGCGCTGCCACCACCGCACCGAAAAGTTGTCAGCCGGGATGTCGGAGCGCGGGGAGCCGGTGCCCCAGTCGAACTGTATGGCCGCATCACCCCGCTGGAAGATGGGCACCCCGGAGACGGTGGGTACATCGTAGTAGCTTCCCAGCCACCCATCGTACTGGGCTACCTCGTCCCAGTTCAGCCGTGCCCGTGCGGCCCCCAGGTGGTTGTAGTACTCCAGCCGGATGGACACACTCCCCCTGAGGAAGCGATCGGCGGTGAACTCGCGCTCAGCGCCGTCGGCCCAGGCATCGATGAGCAGCTTGCCGCCCACATACAGCCTGGCTCCGTCATCCACCCGCAGGCGGAAGCGATAGTTGCCCTCCTGGAAGAACCAGGTGCGGCTCCAGCGCGCGGACCAGTTCTCACTGGGCATACCGGAGGCAGGGGCTAGGCCTGCCGCCAGAGCCAGGTCGACGACCCGGTCATTGCGCACTACTTTCGGGGCACCCTGCAATGACGTATTGGAAAAGTACTCACCCAGCCAGTCCGTGATCACGACGGTCGGCACGGCCGTCGGAACGGCCGTCGGAACGGCTGTCGGCACGGCGGTCGGCAGGGCCGTCGGCGCAGCAGTCCGCGTGGGCGTGGCCGTGGGCTGGCGAGGGGTGGATGTGCTGGTCGGCACAGGGGTAGCAGTGGCAGGTATCGGGCTGGGCGTGTCGGTAGGCAGCGCAGGGACCGGTGTGTCGGTGGGAGCCACGGTGGTTACAGGAGCCACCGTCTCGGTGGCGGAGACTTGTGTCGCCGGTGCGGGTGTGAAGGTAGAAGTCACCAGCGCGATGGTCTCCTTGACGATCTCCGGGGTGGGGGTTGCCCGTCGTAGGAGCCCGCAGGCCCCCATGCCCACGAGCGCCAGCAGGGCGCCGAGCAAGAGCCATAACGACCTTCGCCGTTCCATCTTCTCCTCTACCTCCGTCACGAGCTTCCTATTACAGACGCCGGCCCGGCCCCGATTGTTCCGGTGTGGGGTGTTGGCCCGCCGGTGTGCAAAGGCTGCCTTGTGCGCAGCCTACGGCGTCCCTTCACCACGCAGGAACCGATCGATGTCGGCGGCGGCTCGCTTGCCGGCCCCCATCGCCGAGATCACGGTGGCAGCTCCGGTCACGATATCGCCGCCTGCCCACACGCGATCCTTGGTGGTTCGCCCCGTCTGCTCGTCTGCCACGACGGTTCCATGCCTGGTCCGCTCCAGACCTCCGGAATCAGTGAAGACGAGGGGGTTGGGCTGCGTCCCCAGTGCCATGATGACCATGTCCACATCCATGTCGAACTCGGAGCCGGCGATCGGCAGCGGCCGGCGCCGGCCGCTGGCGTCGGGCTCGCCGAGGGTCATGCGGATGCAGCGCATACCGCGCACCCAGCCCTTGTCATCACCATAGATCTCGATTGGGTTGGTCAGGAAGTCAAAGACGATGCCCTCCTCCTCGGCATGGTGCACCTCTTCGGCGCGTGCCGGGACTTCGGAAGAGGAGCGCCGATAGACGATGTGCACCTCCTCGGCGCCGAGGCGCAGCGAGCAGCGAGAGGCGTCCATGGCGACATTGCCAGCACCGACTACGGCTACCCGCCGGCCCACCTTCACTGGAGTGTCCCACTCGGGGAAGAGGTATGCCTTCATGAGGTTTACGCGCGTCAGAAACTCATTGGCGGAGAGGACTCCGTTGTAGTTCTCGCCCGGGATGCGCATGAACATGGGCAGGCCGGCGCCCGTTCCCAGGAATACGGCGTCGTACCCTTCTTCACTTAGCAGCTCGTTCAGCGTGTACGTCTTGCCGATTACCGAGTCCAGCCGCAGGTCAACGCCCAAGCTCTGCACGTAGCTGACCTCGGCGTGGACAATGTGCTTCGGCAGCCGGAACTCGGGGATCCCATAGATCAACACACCGCCCGGCGCGTGAAGCGACTCAAAAATGGTCACCTTGTGGCCATAGCGTGCGAGGTCGCCGGCGCAGGTAAGCCCTGCGGGGCCGCTGCCGATCACGGCCACCTTCTTCCCAGTGGACGGTGGTGGCTCAGGGGGGGGAGAGGCGTGGGTCAGGTCCCAGTCGGCCACGTACCGCTCCATGCGGCCGATCGCCACCGGCTCGGCCTTCTTGCCCACCACGCACACCGACTCACACTGGCTCTCCTGCGGGCAGACCCGTCCGCAGATGGCGGGCAGGTTGTTGTCTCCTTTGAGAGATTGGACCGCTCCCGGCATGTCGCCCTCGCGAAGGCGCTCGATGAAGGCGGGGATGTTCACGCCGACCGGGCAACCCTCCACGCACTTGGGGCGCTTGCATTGCAGGCAGCGATTGGCCTCCAACTGGGCCATCTCCTCGGGGTAACCGAGCGCTACTTCGATAAAGTTGCGTGCCCGCTCCGCGGCGAGTTGTGTCGGCATGGCCTGACGCGGGATCTTCATCCTCTCGTGCTGCGCCAGGTCTCGAATTGGCTCAGGCATACAGTTCTCCTTGATGGGGTTGGCGGGCGGGGCTCTTGCCGAGTGTGAGAACCCGCGCTAGCCGTCGCACTGGCACCTGTGGTTCCACCTCTCAACCGCCAGCTTCTCCTGCTCGGGATAGATGCGCTGGCGGGCCAACAGCTGGTCCCAATCCACTTGGTGCCCATCGAACTCGGGGCCGTCCACGCATACGAAGCGCGTCTGCCCGCCGACCTCCACCCGGCAGGCGCCGCACATGCCCGTGCCGTCCACCATGATAGAGTTGAGGCTGACGACTGTGGGCACACCGAATGGCCGGGTGGTCAGGGCGCAGAACTTCATCATGATCGCCGGCCCAATAGCCCAGATGTGGTCGATACGACGGTCACTTTCGAGCAGCTCCTTGATGGGGATCGTCACGAGCGCTTTGCGCCCATACGACCCGTCGTCGGTACACACGACCAGCTCGTCGCTTACGGCGCGCATCTTGTCTTCCCAGAAGAGCAGGTCTTTGTTGCGTGCGCCAATGATGGAGAGCACGGTGTTCCCGGCCGCTTTGAGATCGCGGGCAATGGGGTAGATGGGGGCAATGCCCACGCCCCCGCCCACGCACAGGACCGTGCCATACTTCTCTATCTCGCTGGGCAGGCCTAGGGGACCGGTCACGCTGGCGAACGAGTCGCCCGGCCGGAGGGTACCCATCTGCATGGTGGTCTTGCCGACTTCCTGGAAGACAAGCGTGATCGTGCCCGCGTCCCGGTCATAGTCGGCGATGGTCAGGGGCACTCGCTCACCCGCCTCGTCAATGCGGACGATCACGAACTGCCCGGCACGGCCTTTGCGGGCCACGGTGGGCGCCCTCACGACCAGGAGCTTGGATACGGGGGCCAGATCCTCCCGGTGGATTATCTCGTACACAACCAGTTGCCTCCTTGGCCAGGAACTAGAGTCTTTCACCCAATTCGGCTATGCCGCGCAGCACGCCGATGATGGAGATGCCAACCTTTGCCGCTTCGCTCGGGGGAACCGACCGGAGCGACAGCGAGTGCGGCGCTGCTCTTCCCTCTGCCTGCGCGAGTTCGAGCCGCCGCGTGAACAGATACCCACCCAGCGCGCCGACTACCGCGCCCAGGATCGCGCCGACGATGATGCTCTGCTGCCGTAGGGTCATCCTCTTTTCCTCCTCAGGATCACTTTGCTCAGCCGGTTTGCTTGCGCTGCCCTGGCATCCAGCTGGATGGCGGGCGCCACGAGCTTGACACTGAGACGGCTGGTTGCCTCGCTCACCTGCTGGGCCTTGGGCTGGACGGCCCGCAGGGCCTTTCTCGCTGCCGGCCGCAAGCGGTGCAATCCCCAAATGGCGAAAAAGAGGATCGCTCCGATGGGTAGGATCGCGACAAAGGTCCAAAACACCAGCCACATCAACGACAGATCACGCCATACAGCCAATCCTCTCCTCCTGTGGAAGAGCCACCAACCGCCCCAGTATATCACGCCTCGAATGGAAGCTCAAACGCCTCGCGGAGACGGGCTGCCGTCCTCGATCCCGCGCGATGGCATGCCGGGTAGCCTACAACGGCGGCTCCGCAAGGCGCACAATTCTCGGTTCCGTCTCTCTCCAGCTCATCATCGATAGGCCCATCTTTCGCCGCAGCTTGTCGGGGTCCATACGCGACTGGTAGTCGCGCACAGCACAGGTCCAGCGCAGCATCTCAAACGACAAGCCATCGGGCAGCCCGGCCAGCTTGGCGACATCGGTCAGCACATACTCGAGGTTCCTCGCTGTGCAGGGAAAGAGCGTCTCCTTGGGCGCGTAGATGCGGCGATAAAGTGCCAGCGTATGCGTCCACTCTGCCGGCAGCCGCAGCCTGCGCTCCTTGTGCTGCATGCGCGGATTGGCATACCGGATCTGCACAACCGGCTCCTTCGGGTTGTAGGTGTCGATGTGCGACAGCTTGATGCCCATGCACTCCTGCTTCTTGATGCCGGTGTGCAGGAGGAGGGTGACCAGCAGGTGTGGCCGGGGGTCGGGCTTTTCCTTGGCCATCATCTCGCGAGTGACGACCAGCACCTGCTCCATCTGCTGGTCGGAAAGGATCAGGGGCATCGGTGTCTGCACCGGCTTGTGGACGAGTCCTGCAGCAGGGTCGGACGGCCTGGCCCCTACCTCGTTGAGCCAGCCGAAGAACACCTTCAGTGTGGTCAACCGGCGGGCGTACGACTTGGGGCTGCAGGGGGCCGCCCGCTCATGCTGGAGCCAGAGCAGGAAGCGCTGCAGGTCCGCAACTCCGATCCGGCCGATGGGCGGGTCTCCCTTCAAGTATCGCTTCAGGATCTTCATGTCACCCAAGAAGGACTTGACGGTGTTGTCAGCATAATCGTTCTGGACCAGGTGCTCACGAAAGCGCTCCATGGCGGCGCTCAGTGGCGTGTCGGGATTAAGCGGGCTCGACGAGCCACGGGGCTTGGCCTCACTTTCTTGAGGGTCTTGTCCTGAGAAGAGCGGCAGCTGTTCGGCGGTCATCTTTGCGCCTCCCTATCTTCGCATAGCACCTTACTGGGCCCATTCTACGACTCTTCTGACCTGTTGTCAAGACCCCGCATTCAGCCATGTAAAATGTTACCGAGATGGTATCGTTCGGTCAGATGATAATGTTAC
>MTKX01010054.1_pt2 | contig 46912 bp, 77 predicted proteins | sample 1042771 | NCBI WGS metagenome assembly MTKX01 (sample SAMN06212183, study PRJNA360534) | anaerobic digester metagenome | biome: Wastewater treatment plant; material: sludge; isolation source: anaerobic digester fed with sludge from wastewater treatment plant | place: Denmark: WWTP Randers ...
AAAGACCCGTCTTCTATTGTAGAAGAGGTTGCTCGCAGGGTAAGTTAAACTTCGGAGTTTCTCCAAATTTCCAGTAGTGGCAGAGCTTGAGAGAAACCAAATAAAACGTCCTTTTTCGCCCTCTTTTTCTATCCCACCTTGTAGATTCTGTCCAGAAATTTCGTGTCTTATTCGAGACTACAATAGCCCCTTTAAGGCTCGAATTACAGATGAGATAGTACTTAGGAGGGGTTTTTAACGAATCATAGTGGTGTTTAACATCAACTATTATATCTGAGTACGGAAACTCTTCCGTAGAATTAAAATCTAAATCTGGACGTTGTTTTATCTCTATTATATCTGTTCCAACTAAAAGATCTCCCGAATCTGCGTACTCCTTGATAAGAGTGGTGTTGGGCCGGATGGATATGGGAGGAAGAGTTACAGTATAGCCGTTAAGTCGTAAGTTCTGAGCAACGACCCAAACGCTCTTATCCGAGTCGAGAAGATCCTGGGTGAAGTTGGGGTCTATGGAGTCGAGAGACATAATTATTCGAACATATTTTTATAGAGAGCTTCAATAAACTCTTTACTGTTTTTATCTATCGAAAATTCTCTTACCCACGTTCTATCTGTTTTATTCCAAGATGCATTTATTGCTCCCATATCAATTAAGTTGTCTAGTGCGTGGTGAAGACTTATCCTGTCTAATCCTTTGCTTTCTAGACTTTTTGCCAGGCTACTAAAATGCGGAACCATCCCCTTCGTGTTTTGGACATGAATTTCCAACAAAACCTTAGACTCTTTAGATAGATAATTCCATTTTTGTGAGTTATCCATAAATGTATTCTCCTACGAGGTCGAGATGCACACTTTTTTGTTCTTGCAGTTGGGTAGATAGCCTTCCATTATCAATCTATCCAGCATTTCTTCTGGAATGATTTGCATCATGCATTCATAGTTATTGTTATCATAAGCGCATCTTTCGCAACTGGTAAAATAGCATTCATCGCAAATTTCGTATTCTCCTTCTAAGTACTTACAAGGATTTCCGCAACTTTTACAGATTCCTTCTATAAGTTTTGCTTCTTCAATATTCATGTCTCTCCCACCATTTTGTCATTGCTTGCCAGTTCTTACCAGGTGCCCATGTCCTATTTTTGGTGCTATCATTCTGAGGGGCAATTATGCCTTCTGATGCTAGGCGCTTTACTATTCCTCTCGGGTAACCGCGTATGGGTCCCGGCAATTTGGGAAGGGATGATACCCCCTTCTTCTTTAGATAGAATCCGGTGCTTGCGATAAAGGTACACATGGCTATATCACTTGTATAATTTTAAGGATTTAGTTATCTTATCAATCTTTTCGTTCAATTCAGGTCCGATTCCTATACAGGTCAAAGTATTCGGCTCCAGCTCCGTAAGTCCAAAATCTTTAACCGCAAAGTAAGGGACCTTCTGCTCCAAGCATTCGCACATTAACTCATATAGCTCTTTCTTTCCTGGAACTTTAAGAACTATTTTCCGGAAGCCCTCGTCAAACCAGGGCGTTATAGACATATTGAATTCTTCTTCCTGAACGGGTTTTAAAATCGCTCCGACAGAAGCATGAGCTACCTGGACGGCGAGTTTACCAGGAGACATTTTTATGTCTTCGCGGACTACGATTACTTGCTTGTATGAAAAAACTGGAGTCATTGTTTTTCTCCGAACAACTTTTTAATTCTTTTAATAAAGGACTCTCTTTCTGGAATTGGTTTATACCAATCCCCATCAGGTCCACAAACTGTTCTCCCACAAAAAGTTTCTTTACGAAGGTTATCACAATAGTTGGATATTGCGACTTTTGCTCCAAGCGACTCGTTACAATACATTTTTTGGGGAGACCGACACTCCCAAAATTCTGGCTTGGAATGCCCTTTATTACAGTGCTTGCAGGTTATACAGGTTCTCATCTCTATCCCTCCGCTTTCCAAAACACTCCTCTTCCTGTGTCATTCCATCTTCCCTTTATAACCGATCCGTATCCTGGCAAAATAGTCCCTCGTTCCATGATCGCACCGTAGGTCACATTATCTATATTGTTCACACATTCTACAGAGGAGAAGTTGTTTCCCGCCTTACTTGTTCCATAACTGATGTTGGTGATTAAGTACTCCTTCTCCTGTAGATTGTCCGTATTCCCTTCTAATCCTCGCAGAATGTTTTTCGGAACCTCTTCTCCAAGATTACCCATCCATAGTATTAATAGTTTACCATCACGGGTTTCGATCTTTCCTCTATTCATAAAATAGGGATGGACACAGACCATTATAGGATCTGTTTGCTCCCCAGAGATGATTTTGCTCAAGATATCGTTATGTCTCCTGGCGAGCGGTGCAGACATGTTCAAGATTACCCTATTTGTCCCATCTTCATAATTTAGAGTATATGAGGTCCCCGTAGCATTGTTATAGGCTTTAAAGTCGTAAACCCATCCTACGGATAGGAACGCTTTGTTTTCTACTGTCTCCTCTTTTAGAGTACTGAGCTTCTTTCTGTATTGATCGTATCCAATTTCAGGAAGCTCATCAAACGACCTGGGCCAGGGGAGATGCTTTCTAAGTCTGAAATTCCTTTCCTCCTCTGACCAATCGCCCGTTGTATTGGGCTCGGTGGACCAAGCCCACAGAGTATTCTTACTAAGCTCTTTTCCTTCCAGTAATTGTTTTCTGTTCCTCTCTACAGAATCCATATAGCCAATCTCTACGAGAGTCTGGAATATATTCTTTTTAATTCTTTGGAGCTTTCCAAAGTCCTTTCCAGCGATCAGAACTTTTTTCATTTCCTCTGGGCCGATTCCTTTTACTTTGTTTAATCCGAGATAAATTATATTTCTTTCTTTGTCAAAAGATGTAAGTTCGGATGGAGATTCGATACTTGGAGGCTTGATAGTTATTCCAGAGTCCATTGCTTCTTTTACGAATGCAAGAGACAGGGTTTCGTCCTTTTCGGAGTTTATGAGGGCGGTATAGAATTCGATTGGGTAGTAAAGCTTTAACCAAGATGTAAAATATCCAAGCATAGAATATTCTACAGAGTGACTTAGGTTGAAGGAATAGCGTCCAAACTCTAATATTTTTTCAAATAAATTTACAAATTGTTCCTTTGTAAATCCACTTGCTAGAGCACCCTGTAAAAACTGGTCTTCTTTCTCTTTAATTGCGTCCCGGCCTTTACTTTTCGCTACCAGTTTTAGGAACTTTTCCGATTCTACCATTGAGAACCCGCCGATCTCATGAGCGACTCTCATTATCTGTTCTTGGTAGGCAATGATTCCATAGGTGTCCCTTGCAATAGGTTCCAACTTAGGATGGTCGTAATCCCACTCTTTTCCTCCTTTTCGATCTATGTAATCAAAGCTCATCCCGGAATTTAAAGGTCCTGGACGGCACAAAGCGTTAGTTGCTACTAGGTCCTCAAACTTATCAGGATTCAGTTTCCTCAAATAATCTGAAACTAACTGAGATCCAAATTGGAATATCCCAGCCGTTTTTCCAGATTTCAAGAACTCAAACACTTTTGGATCTGCAAAATCTTCTGGTAGGTCTTTCCAGGTTAGTCCAGCGCTTTTTAGGCACTCGTCTATTACATCCAAAATCGAGAGCCCCAGTACGTCAAACTTAATAATTCCCAACTTCTCCAGAGCGTCTTTTTCCCAGGAGCATATTAGGCTGTTTCTAGCCTCTTCTTTGTCGTATAATTCTGTTGGAATAGTATTTTCCAGATCTTTGCAGATTACTACTCCTGCCGCGTGCATTCCAATATGCCGGATTTTTCCCTTCATTCTCAGGGCCGCATCTATTACGTCGGGGTACTTCTTAGCAAATTCCGCTGCGATTTCGGAAGTGATTATAACGTCCTCAATTTTGAGTGTCTCTGCGGTCTTTGTAGAGAGTTCCTTTGTGAACTTGTTTATCTCGGACAAGGGGACATTATAAACCCGTCCAACATCCCTTACTATGCTCTTGTCAGACCACTCGTTAAAAGTAATAATGTGGACCACGTTTGGATTATTGTATTTCAATTTAAGATGCGCAATTATTGATTCTCTTTTAGCCGCAGAGAAGTCCATATCAATATCGGGAGTTCTGCTTGGAGACAAAAAGCGCTCCCATAGAGTATTAAACCTCAAAGGATCTACCTTTGTAATTCCTAACAAATAAGCGACTAGTGAGCCGCCTACTGAGCCTCTTCCCGGCCCGCGAGGAATTCCCGTCTCGTCGGCAAAATCACACATATCGAGGACTTTATCAAAGTACTTGGCGAATCCTCTCTTGAAAATAAGATCCAGCTCTTTTTGAACCCTTTCGTTTACTACTTGCGGATCATATCCGTTCTCTTGGATGTATTTCTCGATATTAAGCCGTGAAAGAATATTTTGTTGAGCTTCCTTTTCGTCTCCGATCAAAGTATCCCCCAAATTTAACGGCAATTCAAAAGAACATTTGTCGGCAATTTCTTGAGTGTTTTTATAAAGCTCTTCTCGGAGAGGATAAACTTTAGGATGGTTTGACTTTAATAGATTATCAATTTGTTCGGTTGTTAGATTACAGAAAGTGTCGTCTCCGAATCCTATCCTATCATTGATTGTTTTCCGGTAGTTGATGGCTTTTACGAGGTCGTGGTAGTGCTTATCTTCCGGAGAATTGTAATGAGAGTCGGTAGTGATTATACACTTTAGGTTATATTTCTTTGCGAGAGAAAGAATAAATTCATTATATCTCTCTTGATCTGCGCCAGATTCCTTCAGCCTATTGGGTTGCAGCTCCAGATAAAAGTCGTCTCCGAATGCGGAATGCAGTTTGTTTATGACACTATCTACTGGTTCACCCCTCTTCCACCTGCGGGCCAACACTCCAGAAATACATGCAGAAGAACAAATAAGTCCTTCTGCATGTTTGCAAATATCATCAATAGAAATCTTCTGATAAACTTTATTAAATATTTTGTGGGTAGTTTTCTTGCTTAATGTATGAATCTTGAGAAGATTTTTGTAACCCACTTCGTTCTTAACAAGTAGGACAAGATGGCTTGCCTCTCGGGGTCCTTCGTTTATGTAACACTCAATTCCGAGGATAGGCTTAATATTTCTTTTCTTAAGAGCTTCTTGGAAATAGTACAGACCGGAAAGAGATCCGTGATCGGTACAGGCACAGGCAGAGAAGCCCTTTTGTACCAAATCCTCTGCCAGTTCGTCGTCGGTACGGAAAACGTCTCCTACGCTCCCGCGCTCGGTATGAAGATGCAAGGGGATGTAACTTTGAGGACCGGAGGTCTTCAAGGTCCCGAGTCCCGCTGGTTCTCCCGGAAGTCCCGAAGGGATTTTGCTTCTTTGAGGTATTTGTGGTTCGGGAGCGATGGGAGGGCTCAAAGGACTGGGCTGAGGTGTAAGGGCTTCCCTTTCGCCTTCCATTTGTCTATTTTTAAGAAAAAAGTTTACACGCTCGAAGGATTTTATGTAATCCTCAATTTTTATTGCTCCTCTGAGACAATAAGATGGATGATACAGACCAATGTATCTCCGGTCCCCTTCCGTAAAAGTTTGTCCTATGGACTCCGAGATCTTCTTGTTTGGAAAAAAGAAGTTCAGGCTAGTAGCTCCCAGACAAACAATTATCTTTGGGTTCAGTAACTCCAACTGTTGTTCAAGCCAGGGTTTACAAGCCTCTATTTCTTCAGTAGTAGGCTTACGGTTCTCCGGAGGGCGACATTTTATGATGTTTAAAATTGTGTAATCCTTTATTCCATTCTCTCGGATACATCTATCAAGAAGCATTCCAGATCTCCCGACAAAGGGTTTGCCTTGAGCGTCCTCGTCTGCTCCAGGAGCTTCACCTATAAAAACGATGTCGGGATTTGGAGACCCTCGCCCAGTAACGGTGTTCGTCCGAGTTTTACAGAGATCGCATTTTTGACAGGCTTTAATTTCAGAAGAAAGAGTTTTAAGGTCCATTTATTCACCGTCCAATAAAATTTATTAAAAAGAGATTTAATGTTGTTTTCTATTCCTTTTTAGTCCCATTCTGTTTGCTTTATAAATAATGTTTTTCTTGCTTCGTCCCAGTCTCTCAAGGATTTCCTCCCACGGAGCTTGCGCATAATTCTCTCGGAGATACTCCGTATCTTCGGGAGAATAATGTTTCATATATTCCAAAACCCCATGAGTCAGTCCCAATTCCTTAACTCGCTTTATAATCTGGCTCTCGGATCGGCCCCATAGTTTCTCTTGAATCTCGGTTCTTAATGGAACCCTTCCATAGAGTTCCTTAAGAATCTCATCCTCTTCAGAGGTCCATTTGTCTGGCATGGGTCACCTCATAGAGATGGGAGTTTAGTCTTTCAAGAGAAACAGAGACCTTTTCAAGGGAACAAAGATAACATCTTCCTGCTTTTGAGTTATACAAAGCGCAGTTTGGAACGCATTGGTTCTTTAAAAAAGGACAAATAACAGATTCCAAGAAAAGACCTCCTACATTTCCGACAGTATATTGCCGTAATATTTATCCTCTTCTTCGGAAAAATCGTATTTATGCTTTTCTAAGGTCTCCATTAACTCTTCTTTAGAAATTTCTCGTACTGTAATATTCTTCTTTCCACAGTCAGAATTTGTGCAGCTCGTTTTTTTCTTGTCTCCCGAATACCATTGAAATCTTCCACAATAAGGACACTTAATGAGTCGGGACGATTTTTCTTCGGAAGGGATAGGGACTACAGAAATTTTACATCTACTACAGGTTGCTCTTTTCGATCCTTTGTACCATGTCCTCCAGATCCAGGATTCATCACATTTTGGGCATGTGACTCTTTTCGGTCTCGGGAGTAAAATAGGATTTTTAGGGACGAACATTTAGTTCTCCCCTATCCCGTCCAACATATTAAGTTCCTGAGCAATGGCCTTCCGAGCCTTATTTACATCCCTCTTTCCGTGTCCGACAAGCTCAAGATATCCCTCAATCTGGACAATCTTCTTTGCAGTGTCCTTGTCGCTCTCGGCAGAAACCATACTCTGCGCTACGTTATGAAGCATCTGAGCAGTATTGCGTAGTGTCTCAGCATTTTCCTTGATAATGTCTAAAAGATTCTGATCCATGTAAATCACCAAAAATATTAATCTACCTTAATGGTATGCAGAAAAGATTTCTTTTCCCACCAACTCTGACTATTCATGATAACTTTTAGAGCTGCTAATTTCATTGCGTCTCCAACTCCTGTCTCCATACCAGTCCCAGAAATTTCCTCTGATGTAGAAAATTTCCCCTCATCGCTTACCTCAACGACAACTTTATAGTGCGATGCCATGTCCATCAAATCCGTATAAAAAATAGTCAAGAGGAGTCTCTACCAGTTCTCATCTTCCCCGGTAGCAGCTACCTTCTCGACAATCTGAACGGGCTCTGCGGGCATCCCCGAGCTTATGTCCTTTATCGCATAAACCCGGACTCCAGGAGTGTCCCGCTCCTTGTTAATGAACACCTTTCCAATTACCTGCACTATCCCCGCCAGATTACCCTTCTCGTTTGTTACAGAATCAAAGACTGTAGAATCCCCAATTATGTTGATTGAGCCTCCTGCCATGTCAGAAATTGTAGTATATCCGATCTTTGTTCCCTTCTCTGGAACCTGTTTGATCTCCACAATCGCATCTCCGAACATGGGCTGGAGCTTGACAAACTTTCCGCTATAAGCTCTGATTCCGTTAAGGTCGGCAAGAGTATCAGCCGCAATGTTGTCTCCCAGCTCGACCTTTTCGCTGCTAGTAGTTGGCTTACTGTTCAGGTTCCAATACGGGCCATTCTCGCGGAACATTCCCTTGTAGGTTGCTCCATAATCGACCTTGTGCTCCATCCATTCGTCGAAAACTGTACTTACTGTTCGGGGAGAGGTTGTGCCATCCTGATTCAAGACAAGGACCTCAAGAGACCTGGACATAAGGGGTTTATCTGTAAGCATTCCGTCTCTATCCTTCTTATAAACGGGCTCCTTTACAAACTTGCCGTCCTCGTCCTTTAAAACTTCTCCGTCTGCGTCCTTTACGTTTCTCATAACAGGTTTGGGATCATAAGCCGCAAGGATCTTAAACGGTGCTCCCGCCGCGATTTTAGGGACCTCAAACTTCCTTTCTGTTGGTCCCACGTCATTGATTCCGTAGTTTGTATATCCGTCCCGGATAGACTTATTGATCCTTCCTCTGTAGAATCCTGGCCTGAAAGACTTATTAGACCAGTGAGTTGCCCTTATGCGAACGCAACCCTCCGTCTTAGGTTCCGTATGGAACAAATCTGTGTTGTTTCCTACCGGAACAATCAGGTATAGGTTTGAAAAAGCCTTATTGTTCTTTGTAAGCCTTGCGTCGTCTTGAGACTCCAGATAAAATATAATTTCTGTGTCTCCCTTTGATGCCGCTCTCTCACAGGCAATTACCTGATTAACCGCCATTTCCTCCAGTGAAAGAACCGTATCCTTTCCAGCTACCTTGAGATTAAAGGGCTTGGTTCCCTTCTCCTTAAGTCCAGCCAGCTTTTCAGAATACTTATCCATAAAAACATCTTTCTTCAAGCCGGTTGCATCTACGCCGCGCTGGATAGCGCCCTCTAGGTCGAAATCGTTTTTCTTTGTCATAACCATCAAATCCTTGCTTAAAAGAGGTTATCCTGTAAAATGATGTACTAGAATAAATAGTTGTCGGCAGACTTAGGCGATTTGCCCGTTTAAGTCTCTTCAGAAAAAAGAAGAATAGTGGAAATAACCAACCGATAAAAGACGGGCCTTTACTTCTCCCTCATGGTTTTCCAAACAAGGAACACAGAACCTTAGTGCTGCAATATCCCCGTCCTTGTCATCATACAGCGCCGTCTCACCACATTTAATACTATCACAAAGGTCTTTCCCGCAAAGGTCACATTTTCTCCTACAAAAAACGGGATGACCGGGATTTTTGACGATATCTCCGCAGATGTCGCATTTTACTTTGTAGTAACGAATTTTGCATTGTTTTGTCTCGCTAACGTCCATTTAATCATCTCCAAAAAGAATAAAACTTTAGAAAAGGTCCGAGGGGAAGAGGCATGGCTTGGAGGAGGAGGTACAAGCCGCTAGGACGGAGGTGCAAGGAGGGAGATGGCAGAACGGATTGAGCCCCTCGGACAATCTCTAATAATATTTCTGATATTATTTAAATCTTACGGTTGGTTAAACATTTATTCCACCCGTAACAGTAACTTTGGCTCCGGTCACAAAGATAGTATCGTACTTTTCAAGATACTTCTGAACCTCTTCCCAATGTCTGGCAATATAACAGGCCATTTTCCATCTCATTTCCGGAGTTTTAAAAATCTCAAGTTTCGTAAAATCGGTAAAAACCTCCGTCCTCTTCTCCTGTCTATCTTTAAGATCCTCTATTGCTTCTTCTTCGCTCTCCCCCACTCCATAGATAAAATGGTCCTCAGAGTCGTATGCGTAAAAAGTTTCTTCATACAAGCCGTAGATGGTGCCTATCATAGAAAACCTCCTATCGCCAATTCTCGTTACCCATAATGAAGGCAAAGGCAAACCACAAAAAAAGTCCGAGTCCAAACCAAATCCATTTTATGTCTTCTCCGGCATTATTAAGTATTGGCGAACAATATTCATATATACCATACAGAAACAAAAAACCGCCAATTCCAAATGCTATTCCGAGAACTTCAGTAGTCTTCATTTCTTCTCCTCCAGAAACTTCTCTAAATTTTCAACCGATATACTTCGCGCAAGGAAATCAATACCTGCATCTTCGATTCCGTGATGAATATTTAAGTCCCACTTGGGCCACAATTTCTTGATGGGTCCGTATCTTTTGATTTGTCCAATGCCCTCCATTATATTCAAATGGGCCATAATTCGCAGGGCGTTTACGGCTGCTATTTCTTCTCTTGAATATTCTGGCAATTCCGGATGTTTCATTTTGTAATCATAAATTTTTTGGACCAGCTCTCTTGTTCCTGGGCAGTCATCATACCAATGGGGCTTCAGCTTCCCATTTTCAAAGTTTATAAGCGGAAACAGGCGACAAACGATGGGCCTTCCTTTGTAAACCGTACAGCCTTCTTTGTAAAATGGACATCTTCCGTCCGCTGCCCCAGGTGAAGATTCGGACGTTCCTCTTATAAGTCCGTTCTTTACATAATTAGACATAACCCAGTTATAGCTATGTTTTAACTCCTTAGCCATCTTTTTAACGTCGTCTTTCTGGGCGCTTATTCCGTTCATCTTGGTACAGCAACCTCCACATCTCTGGCATTTAAAAAGAGATTGAGAAATTTCCATAGCAGAAATTTCTACTGGCCTCTGAAGAAGCTTTGTGCAAAAATCCCTAACGGCGGGATGATCCATTTTTATTTTCATGCATCCTCCACAATTCTAAAAACATCTTTTTCAAAAAGCGTATTGTAATGGGCGTCAGCAGAGAAAATTGTTAAAGAGCCCATCTCTATACCAGTTCTGATTGATACGTATTCTAATAACCTTGAAAGGCCGTATAGGTTAGATATGTAGGCCCCAAAAATATCGTGAGATCGAAACACAACACTAAGATTTAAAACTCCGGTGTTATAAAATTTAAGCCAGTTAAGACAAGGAACCTCAGAGCTTCGCAGATCTACAGATGGAATCCAGGTAGTTGCTACTGCCCTGCGAGTCATCGGACTTTTTATTAAAAGTCTAATGACTTCTTCTATCTGGTCCATCTTCTCGGAATCTACAATTTTATCGTTTTCAAAAGATTGAAATGTTACTTTCGCAAGCCTGGACCATCTTTTTCGGAGACGCTCAAAGTAAGTATAGACAAAACCTAAATCCTCATCGGGAAGCGGGCGAACATCTTGAACCAGAATTATCTTATTTATTAGACTGGAATTGCTTAACCATTTCTTTAAAAAATCTATATGATTTAATATTCTATATAAAAGCCCATTCTTTGATAAGGTGTATTTAACTTCTTTAAACTTTGGATTCGAAGTTCCATAAATTAATTGATTTGCGTAATTATCGAGGAATTCTCGGTTATATGGAATCGACCCTTTTTTATTCATCTCCTCCAACTCTTCTAAGTTTTCTAGAGGATTACTAATAGTAATAGAGAGGTTGTAAAAGACCCTCATCTTGTCTCCCCTCTCGTCATTAAAATTCGTTCCATTGTATATAATAGTCTTTAGAGCATTTCTATATGCGGAAGAGATCGAATTTACTTTTATAGATTTAGTCGAATGATCTTCTAAAAAGAGCATTGGGAATTCCTCATAATCTCATCGTCTTCCGATAAGCTTTCTTTCTATCTTGAGAATAATAAAGTATATTAGGATTCCTCTCAAAGGCTATCTTTCTTTCCTGTGAAGAAACCCATCGCTTTATATCATATTTATCTTCAATTTCTTCAAGGGATCTTTTTATAGAATCGTTAGACTCGAAATTCATAAAAGAGAAAGAATCAACAAAAATCCCATTTTCATCAAAAACAGTAACTACAAAATTATTTGGAAACATTTCTATGGATGCATAATTCACTTCATTCCCTCCCAATCACCTTTAACCACTCCTTTGGAAAAAACATTTGATAACCGGACCCTTCTACCTCAATTGTTGCGTCTGTGAACTACCGCGTCCTGAAGGGCGCGGCTTCCCACGTCATCGCCAAAACTTGCATCACTGATATGTGATGTAGAGGTTTTGGTTCTATGGGCGCTACGGGCTGTTCCATCCCTGTGATGAGTATGTTTCTGGAAGCATTATAGTCTCGATCACATGAGAATCCGCAATAGGGGCACTCGTGTACTCGTATCGACAGATCTTTCTTTACGATGCTTCCACAAGCAGAACACCTTTGAGTGGTGTTCCTGGGATCTACTTTTATCAGCTTCCGACCAGCACTTTGAGCCTTGTACGAAAGCATGAATATGAACTTCGACCAGGATGCATCATGAATGCTGCGATGCATACCATTATTATGGCCTTTCTCTTTCAGACCTTTGACATCAAGATCCTCAACACAGATGATATCAAAGTTATTGACATATGTCCGAGATAACTTATGCAGGAAATCGTCTCGCTGGCAATTGATTCTCTTATGCAGCTTAGCGATTTTATCCTTGATGGCCCTATAATTATTCGATCCCCTCACAGCTCTGGCTAGCTTTCGTTGCAGCCTTGCCAGTTTATCAGCCGATTGCTCGGCACATCTTGGATTCTCTATCTCATTGCCCTCAGAATCAACCACGAAAGACGTCAAACCGACATCCAGACCCACTGCTTCCTCGGTTTCTGATAACGGCTGTGGTTCCTGATCGGCCTGGACTATGGCGAACCATCTCTCGCCTTCTCTCTTGATTATGACGGCTTTGATGCATCCTTCGATCTTTCGATAGATCTTGATCCGCATGTCTCCGATTTTGGATAGATGCAATATGCCATGATCTTGATCGATTTTGAAGCCGGATTGGTTGTAATTCAGGGTGTTATACCATCCATACCCTTTGAAGCGAATATGTCCTATCTTCCGACCATTCTTCTTAGACGCTGCGAGCCCTTTGATGTTAGACCAAAGAGTATAATTCACCATCTGGAGGACTTTGGAATAGACCCGATTCAGTTTCGGATTCTCAAGCTTCAGAGATGGGATCATGTTCTGCGTATCATATGTCTTGAGCTTGATGCCTTTCTCTTTAGCATCATTCAGGTCTTGGAGAATCCGGTTATATAGCCATCTACAAGCATCCAAATTCTCCGCTAACTTCCATTGAGTGATCTTGTTCGGGAAGATGGGATACTTGTAGCTCACAATCATACTTTCTCCATCTGAGATTCCACATATTGCATTAGAACATCGAGAGAGACCTGCCCGGTGCTGGCAATGAAGTAGGAATTTGACCAAAACGAGTCTCCCCAAAGGAACTCTTTGGTTTGTGGAAATTCTTGTCGGAGTCTCCTGGCAGTGACCCCCTTAATTACATTCACGACGTTGGATAAGTTGGTTGTGGGCGTTGCTGTGAACAATATATGGATATGATCTTCGGCTGGTTCCTGCGCAAGAATTTCTATTCCAAGTTCATCCGCCAAACTCCAAATGATCTGCTTTAGCCTCTCGCGAATCGCTTCATCATAGAGTGCTTTCCTCCGGTACTTGGTGACTACCACTAAGTGATAGTGAAGTGAGTACACGGAGTGCGCAGATCTATCGAGTTTGTATTTCATAGGCTTTGCCAAAATACACATATCCCATTATTACCTTAAATAGTTATCGGTGAGCAGAAACAAAGGAAAGGACTCCGCTTTCATCCCCACCCTAAAGGATGGGGACTTCCCGCTTCGTCCTTTCCGATCCTACAAGTTAAAACAAATCCAAAACAAAACCCAAAAAGAGTCAAAATAGTATCGTCGATCATGAAAACCACGGCACCTTCATTTCCCAACCTTTTGACTCCCCATCCTTACAGGTAGCCAGCCGGTATTTCCAAAAAATATTTTCTATCACATTCTCTTTGATTACAAATTCAAGCCCAGGTTCTCCAGTTGTTTTAAAAGAGAACTCTCCAACCAGACTAGAAAACTCTTTTTTTGAGCCACTACTCATAAACTCTCCCGCCTCTCAAAATCTGAGTTAATATCAATCCCTCCAAAATACGCATATAGAAGTTCTCTTATTTAAGGATTTTCCCACGCCAGAATCTCTGGTAAAATGTTTTCATACAAAAGTTTAATAAAACTAAACAAGGAACTCTACGTCGATAAAAGTCGTTTTACCCTTTCCATATTCTTTATTGTGCGCGAGTATTCTGTCTCCTTCGCGACTTCTATCTCTCTCATGATGTCCTGTAGAGAGATTTTTAAATAATAGACTTTTGTAGGTCTTCCCCTTCCGTCTTTCTCCCCTGGAGCTTCTTCTACCCAACCCTTGTCTTTCATGGTTCTTAGGACGACGCTTACCTCCGGCTGGCGGAGATTTGATTCTGTTTCTATTTCTCTAGAGGTGCTTTTGTTCTTAGCGCTAAGGAATAAAAGCACAGTAGCCATATTCTGAGAAAACCCCAGATCCTTTAATAGGTCTATAATTTCGCTCACTTCATTCATCTCGTTCATTCCATCACTCTCTTTGCCAATACTTTTTCTGATAACTTTTCTTTTTTCTCCAGGATTTTATTGATCCTTGCTTCTATAAGGCTCGGACTTCTTAATTCGTAAAACGTCATCGGGTGGCTTTGTCCATTTCTTTCAATCCTCCCGAAAAGTTGCGAGAGCTTTGCTGGATTGTAAGGTTTTGAGATTACCAGCATCAGTGAAGCTATTTGTAAATTGTGTCCTTCTTCTCCCGCAGAACTCATTAAGAGAATGCGATTCTCATTTTTAAACTTATCTAACTCGTCGGTTACATTACAGCCGCCGATTAGCATAGAACAGGGTTCTTTTAGGATACAGCGCTTAATGACTTCCAAAGACTTAACATAGGGTGAATAGATTATAAGCTTTTCTCTCCCAGACTCGCAGATAATATCAGAAACTTCCTGCAATCGCGGAGTCAATTCTATCTGATCGGGACGGATTTTTCCCGATAGCAATTCTTCTACTTTAGATGGGGCATATTCCAAAGGCTCGTCGATTCCCCACAAAGATAGACCCATCGGTTGTTCCAGAACTTTAATTGGCACAAGATCGGGAGAAATCACGTTCTCGCGGGCATACGTAAAGTATTTCAGGACATTATCGGGGTCCTCTTTAGCGAGTTCCAGAAGTCTCTTTTCTATTCTCTTTTGTTCCTTGGAAAGCTCTACCTTTCTGATGACAGTAGAGGCAGGAGGAAGGCTGAGACACTCTCGCTTTTCTTTTCTTATGACCAGAGGTTTTATCAAATCTCTGAATTCGTCTACATTCTTTTCTCCCAATATTTGCCAGTAAGATCGCCCATTGTGCCCCTGCCGCAGCTCGCGGACAAGGAAAAGCTCTGCAAATCTCTCGTAGGATGGAATAAAGTTAGGACTAACTATATTAAGAATTGTATAAAATTCTGCAAGATTATTTTCTACTGGGGTTCCAGAAAGACCTATGGCATACAAAGCAGAGTTCCGAAGGTCTTTGATTGCTTTGGTCCTCTGAGAGCTGGAGGTTTTTACCCTCATAATTTCGTCGCAGATAAGAAGTCCGCCTTGCAGGTAAGACTTGGCAGAAGCCAAGTCTACCTCTTGTCTTAAAAGGTCATAGCTACAGATAACATACTGGTAATTAAACGACTCTTTCCACTGTTGTTTTCTTTTTGCTCTGGTTCCATCTATAACCATCTTAGAGGGTTCTTTATAATTGAATTTTGATAATTCTGAATACCACTGAGATCTTAAAGAGGCTGGACAAACCACCAGATTCTTCAAGCCTAGATGGTCGGCATATCCGATAGCAGTAGGGGTCTTTCCAAGTCCTATGTCCAGGGCTACAATTCCTGATCCTGATTTTATACAGAAATCCAGGGAATCTCTCTGGTAGTCTAGGAGCATATCGGAGCGGAAGTTTGGCTCAAAAATCCTTGGAGATTTATACAATATTTTTTGATTGTATTCGTCTTTTACGGCCTGAGAGGGTTGTATCCCAAAAGATTCCAATACTTTGACTACATGGGGTTGTAGCTCTCCGCCCCTGGCCCAGAAATTCCCAAGAGGAACCCAATTGAACCCGAGAACAGAGAGCTTGGTTCTGAGAGAAGTAGAACTATCCGTAAGGATAGCCAATACTCTTTCTTTGAACCCCGTAGGAGTTCCAAATTTAGCTTCGATCAAGTCCATTTTCCCTTACCCAACGATCTAATTCTTCGTCTTCCCTCTTGTTGTTTTCTATTACTTTTTTATTGATTTTGGATACTAATTCTGGAGATAGGTTTTTGAGAATTTCTTTTAGCAAGAATTTATCTTCTGTGCCTGCGTCCCAATCGTTATCACGGGTTAAGGAAGGCCATCCAAAAACGTCCCAACGCTCTGTATATTCTACTGGAACGAATCCATCTTCTTTTAATTCTTCTATTACATATTTGTCTATATCGGAATAAGATGGACCTTCACAATGTAAAAACGGGTCATATTTTCCTTCTAAAGCGCCCCGCAAAACCCGCTCTATTGCGCGAACTACGAGAGTGTTTAATTCTTCTGCCGTAAACCTTTCTCTGTGTTGCATTTCTGTATAACTACTATCCTCCGGAGAGTAATAACCGATTTTGTATAGATACATATTTACCTCGGCCAAATACCATACTTCACATATAGAGCCACGATTTCTTCCGGCTTCATTCCAGACTTAATCAACTGATTTGTTGCCCAATCGAGCGCTTTTTCTATCTCAGCCCGTCTTTCCCAGTATTCAGTATTGGGTTTATTCATCTTTTCTTTCATAGCCTTTATATCGGCAATGGGATCGTATTCTTCTGGGGTCCAATTATCCATCCTTTTTCACCCCTCTTATCTTTTCTTCTATCGAATTGTATAAGGCAAGGCTTTTTTGGCGCATTTCGCACAAAGAATACATTTGGTCCGCGATATCTTTGATTTCTTTGGGTGGATTCTCATTACATTTATTGCAAACAGCTAAAGTCTCGTCCGAATAGATGTCCCCATATGAAGCATACCAGATGGTCCATCGACATTTTTTACAAAAATCTTTTTTACACACATCGCATTTCATTCCAACAGTGTCATTTTCAACATCCGCGCCGCATACGTCGCATACAGTCTTATAGAGAATTCCTACCTCTTTCTTCATATTTCCTCCGAATCAAAAATTTTTATTCCATCTGTTATTTCCGCATATCTAAATCTTCCTTTCTTTTCAAATCCCTTATTAATATATGGGTCGATCATGATAAACTTTTCGAAGGGTTTTCTATCTTTTATATATTTCATGTACCCCGGAGGCGTGTGTCCGGAAATTTGCCAAAATGGAGCGGGTGGATTCAACTGAGAAGGTCTGTACCAAAGAGGCCCACTTCTTTCGTTGTAAACTACTCTGGTATTTAAAGAGTTTGCGACCCTAACAACTTCTCGAACACCTACTTTCCCGATCTTCTCATAAAAATCCATAGACAATCCTGCATGAGTAATCAAGATATTATTATAGGAACAGGCAATTTTAAAGTCTATCTTACGCAACCTCTCCAAAAAATCCTCATCATATGAGTTTTGTGGGTGGATAGGATGTCCATTAACTGCCGCAAAATCATGGTTACCCCACAAAAGTTCGGCGTCATTGTCCTCCAGGATGTTGAAACATTCTTCCGCGTGGTATCCTATATCAACGATATCTCCAGCAAATACTAAAACATCGTCGCCTTTACAGTAATTTGCATAATTTAAGACATTTGTTATAAGCTCGGGCCGTCCGTGGCAGTCTGCGAGGATTAGGATTCTCACCTAATATCCTCCCCACTCATATCTAAACTTTATCTCTCTGGCATCCCAAAGGGCATGATGCTCTATCTTGTTGGGCAATTCTGGGAGCTTCGGATTTCCTACTTCCATTACCCTCTGTTTCAGGTCAAAACAGAACATGGGCCAGGTATCTGGGAGGCTTATCATTCGCCCATAAAGCTGGCAGAGGACCACCCAATCATAATCTCCATAGTAACTCCAAAATTCAGGATTTTTACCAACAAATTCTACGATTTCTCTTGCTATTATCTTCTTTCTTTTTGCTGTTGAAAAATCCAGGTATTTTATAACATTCTCTCGAACCCAAGAGTCCGCGAGGTTTAAATTAACATCTATTGGATCTACGACCGCATAATACTCTCGTCCATCCTCTGCAACTATTCAAATACTCAAAAGCTGAAGCGGATGCTCTGGTCCGGCCTCTATAAATTCTGTATCTAGAAAATATTTCATTTATACCATCCTCGCGGTTTCCAAAAACTCTAGCCTATTCACCCTATCTATATTGTTAATCCACCTAATAATCTCTTTCGCTTCTTCGATTTTTCCGTTAATAAATAAATCCTGGGCCTCCTCTATTCGAGCGGGTCTCCAGATTTCTACATAATAATTATATCCATAAGATTTTGTGTAGCAGTGGTCGTCTTCAACAACTACCCATTCAGGTGGTGTTTGCAGGATTAACTGAAACACCACCCAAACAAGAATTCCTAGCAAGCATGGCAAAACCATTAACTGAAAAGGATTTAACATAATCACATCTCTAATTGAATTCTTTTTGCATATTTAATTAGTTTATTAAATTTATCTGCGTCAGATATAGATCGAGCCTTTGTTTTTAAGACATTCCATATCTTAGTATGCGGACGGACTTCTTCGTGGATTTTCTTGTGGCACTCTGGACAAAGAGAGATTTTTAGGTCGTCGGTGATCGGGAAACAAGCTCGCATGGTTCGAATTATTGCCAGCGGAATTATATGATGTCGTTGGATAGAAAAGGTCGTCCGTCCACATCTACGGCAGGTGCCCATCATAAATATCCACCCCTTGACTACTTTTCACACATCTCCCACAGATAATCATATTCCAGATCAATCATCCGATTGTTAAAGTCGTCTATTTCCTCTTGCGAATATTTCCTGAATACGAGATAACTCGGTCCATAATCCTCATGATAAATGCCTTTGATATCCCACCTTGTTTTATCTTCAGTAATTACGTGGTCTATAACCGGAATATCGACTTCTATCTCTACCCATTTAGTACATTCAAGAATATCTAGGTCTAGATCTTCCTTGATTTTGAGTCCGTGATCACAGCTCGCATGACAGGAGAAACTCCTGGGTTCTTCATCGCTGTTATATCCTGGATCAGAATCATCTTCGCTAACTATGTCTCCCGGCTTATATGTATACAGCATACATGCGCCCGATTTAGTCTGAAAGCCAGTTACGATCCTGCCACAATAGGGACAAGGAACCTTAATATCTATGTAATCAAACATTCCCATTTTCTATCAACTCCTCATTTATTATTCCAAATTCCTCTAAAATTAAAAACCTGATAGCCTACCAAAAACAAGAGAGTTTGCGCCCAGTTTTGGTCTAAATAAAACCCATATCCTATAAGCGCGTTTGAAACCACCCAGATTATGTAGCCCCATTTCCGGCTATTTCTTTTTCCACTGGAAGCTAGAGATGCTCCCAGAAGGGAGAGAAAAGTTACAAACCAGGGATATAAAGCTATTAGATTCATATGGGTCACCAGTTGGGAAAATTATATCTTGTTCCGGAGACGATTCCTGTAACCTTATATAAGGAGAGTCTATTCCAACAGATCCTGAAATCGACACAAACAAAACAAGGCCCAAAATCATTCCGATTGTTAGAAAGTATTCGGGACTCTCCTTATCCAAGTAACCCATCCTCTTTTAGGTTTTGGATATCTTTCTTAGAGACCCCGTGTTCAAGGAGCATGGCTTCCGTCCTCTCCCCGGAACACTCCGAGATTTCTACGGCGCACTTAAAACCCTTTCCCTCCCTCCGAGGGCAGTTTAGATCAGAACAGAGTCTCATTCACTACCTTCGTAATGTGATAAACATTTATCATTGTATATTTATCAATTTCGTAGAATCCATACTTTAAAAAAGGCCCTTCCGCCTTAAAAAAGTCTTCAAAACTTCCTTTATCGCTAAAACACGAACTTCCGTCATCTAAATAAATTTTAATCATACTAAACTCCTCCTCACCGTGCGCCGCTGATATTTGCGCTTCGGCTTAATTTCTTCTTGAGAATCGTCAGAATCCGTTCTTAGAATTCCTTTAACTGGGGCGTGAGGGACATATCCCTCTTTCGGGACTAATTCATTCTCAAACCGCCCTCTATTCAATGTAGAGTTAATAGTAATTAAACCTTCCGCTACAAGTTCGTGAAGAGCCTTGGAGATTTTTTCTGTGGTTTTAAAAGACTTGTTTTCAAAAAGAGTATCGCAGGTTACCATTCTGCGCTTGTTTTTCTTCTGGATGTATTTGTAGATTTTGAGGGAAAAAGGAGAAATAGACCTCTCATTTGGAGAATGAGAGGGATCGTTCTCCTGCGGAGAGGACATTACTTAAAAACCCTCCTGGGGAACTCGAATTCACGGCGGACCTTGGACCAAGAGTCTACTAGGGTCATATATCCCACAATTCTGCAAGCCCAAGTTTTTATTTTTTTATTGCAGATGGGGCAGATTTGAGAATTTCCACATATTGTCACATGTCCATCTTCACATTTTCCGAATCCGTAATTTACAGCTAAGTGGGATACGCCCTTCAGGACAGAATATTTTATCAAATGCTTCATTACATTCGGATCTGTGATTTTTTCTGCAATATTCAAATGGAGAATCCCTCCACCAGACAAAATATCCTGGAATTTCCCGGTAATATCAATTCTCTCTGATATAGAAGCGTCTGCTATTAGCGGAATATATTGGTTGGAATAAAGCTCGAATGGAACCTTCTCATCGCCGTATAATACCCGGTCTTTTTGAACAAACTTGACTGCGACACTCTCTCCGGGTATTTCCTCTGTATTAACTTGACAGCCTATAGCGTTTCCGATTTCTCTTGCTTTCTCTTCTATGTGGTTTAGAACATTTTCCGTGAATTCTATCCCCTCGGTATTCTTGAGGTCGTATCCCATAAACCTATTCATTTCGTAAACCCCAATTATACCGATGGTTGAAAAAAACTTTTCTAATTTGAGCCAACCAAGAGGCTTGAAGAACTTTAAAAATCCAGCATCGATTCTCCTTTTTATCAAATCGTTTCTATGAACATTGTGAAGATCGCATATTTCCGCCAATCTTTTATCCAAAATCTCGTAAAATTTATCAATATTCCCCTTGGATTGTATTGCGATTCTTGGCAAATTTAAAGTAATTACCCGAACCGATCCAAGATTGATTGCGCCGTTAGCGAAGCTGTCAAGCTTCGGAAGCATGTCGATTGAATTAACTAATCGACAGCAGCTAACCACTTTAGTTCCGTTATTCACATATATATTAAATACTCCTCTTTCCATATTTAGTTTTGATATGTAATCAAGGAAATCGGTATCAACAATGTTGTTTTCTTCATCTTTCATTATATTTATTGTTGTTACCGGGAACCTAAATGGGAGATGTGAAATCGGGTCGCCCCTGGAAAACCACTCACAGTATAGTTTTTGTACCTTCATAATATAGTCAAAATCGGGTGAAGACCCATCTGGATATACTACGTGCTCGAACGCTTTCTTTAGATTCGGCATATCAAAAATACTTAAATTTGTGAACGCAGACTGGAACCCAATTCTAAAAGGGTTGTTAACAATAAAAAGTAATTTCTGAAAGTCATTTATTATCCTTTCGTCGCTTAGATTCTCTTTTTTTGCATACCACGAGTAATTTATGAATAGGTCGCCCAGTGCGACAGCTCCCGCAAAGTCCTGCGCACAATCGAGAACTAACTCTGTACACTGCCCAAGAAAACTATCCGCTCTTTTGGGCGGCAAACTTTGGAGTTGCCCATACGGTCTTCCTTCGGTCATTATATTATACGTGCTTATACCAACGCAATAAACCTGTTGAATTCCTACGCCCGAGCTATCGTGCATATAAATATTACCTTTTACTATCGAGGTTAGTAATTCATTAGCTCTTTCTAACCCGAATCTTCGAACTGCGTATCTGTGGAGAAGGTACATACCTTCCAACTTTTGGATACCCTTTACTATCTCTCCGCCGTATCCGTTTGGACTTATTTTTTCGCCAGAATTTGCATTTGGATCTATTCCAACGTCAACAAAATTTTTAGTGAAATATGAATGGCTCATCTGCCCTACATCTAGACATCTCCGTGAAATACCCTCAATGTCTAATAGTTTTCTACCTGATTCTGTAGAGTTTAAATTGTTATACCAATTGTCGAAATCCGTCGAAAATGTTGTATCTAGTCGCATGTTATTAACTCCGTGTATTCTTCTTTTGTGTAATATGATCGCCCGTTGTAAATTTCGTCTATTACTCTGTGTAACATTGCTTCCCAGCGTCTACGATCTTTATTGGTTTTTGCGTGACAACTACGACAAAGCGCAGCAAAATGTACTGGAAGACCATCGCAGCACGCTTGTTTGTTATATTCAACGTGATGGACACATAGTTTAGTTTTTAAATTATGCTCGTGTATGCCACACAGGGTACACCTATTTTCAAAATAAGACCGAACGCGCTTTTTGAGATCGTCGTTAAATTTTGGACAATATGGTTCAAACGAGATTCCGCCCTTCCATCCTAAACTTTTTTCTCCAACTAAAGTAAGGGCTCTTGCTCGTTGAATTTCTCTTGCCAAACATCCACAACTATGGGTTTTACCAGTTAAAAGTGAAGTACTATTTACCACACGGATATTCCCACAGTCACAGATGCATTTCCACATGATATTTCTACTATTTTTCCCCTTTTCTGCTGTCGCCTCAAGAACTAATAGTCTACCAAACCTTTTGTTTGTTAGATCTTTTTTGTTTGCGTGTCCAATTTTTTTTGCATGTTCTTTTGAAAGGCATCCACAACTATTAATCAGGCCAAAATTTAGCTGTGGACCATATGCCACTGTGGAATTTCCGCAACTACATTCACAGTTCCAATTTGACCCTCCGCGTTCGTCCATTGAATGAAAATTGATTACTCGAAGTTTCCCAAATATTTTTCCAGTTAAGTCTAATCGTCTACCGCATCCACAATTCGTAGATGTTCCCTTTACGAGAGAAGAGCCATATATTACCTTAACTTTCCCGCAGTCGCATTGACAAAGCCATTTCGATTCTTCATTGTGCAAATGGTCAAACCTTAATACGGTCCAGTGCCCAAACCGCTTACCTGTTAAGTCAAGTCGTTTAGGCAACTATTTTCCCTTCCTAGTCACAGCTTGATTCGACGACGCCGGAAATCCCCCAGTTTTCAACTCTTCCACATAAGGCCCATCAACTATAATGTCAAAAAGATCTCGCAGCTCAGGTTTAATTTCCTCATATTTCCGACCAGTATAGAGCACCTTTGGAAAATCCACCTTGGAAGCAAGTTCGTACAAAGCTTCTGGCTGTTCCAGGGGATCTCCGCCCGTGAACACTATTCCTCTATAGAAATCATTGTGACTGCTGGCAATCCAGATAATCTCATCAGTATCCATTTCCTCCCCGCCAGTAGCGTCCTGTAGGCTGGGATTCTGGCACGAGGGGCACTTTAAAGTACATCCTTGGAAAAATATGCACAGCGCTGGACTATATTCCAGGCCATCAATACAGCTATCAGTAATTCCTGCACAGCGAAATTTCATTGAAATAAACCTTCCTAAAAGTGGATGAACCGCTAAAAGTGGGCAAGCCAGAAGTTAGACTTTAAAGTTTATAAAGTTTGTGGGCCAAAGATCCTCTCTTCGGCCATTTTAATATAATCTGGATTTAATTCGATGCCCACAAAGTCTCTTCCCCATTTCTTAGCTACTAAACCACTTGTGCCCGCGCCGAAAAATGGGTCCAAAACGACTCCAGGAACCGGATCGAGGCCGCAAGAGCAGGATGGAAGCCAGCCGATTGTTTTGGTATATCCATCGATTCTGCCACTACCGCTCATCCCTATTGTTCCAGTGCGCTTCTCTCCATTGCCACCTTGCGCTTGATATATTGCATCGGTCTTTGGACATTTTTTAGATGTAGATGCTTTACGTTCGACCTGCCTCACCCAAGGCTTCCCGCACTCCGGGCAGTATCCTCGCTCGCTTGTGCCTGCCAGAATGCAAGGCTCTATAAGCTTCTCCGGGAATGTGGCAAAATGGGCATCTTTGTAGGGCTTGGTGGGAATGGTCCAAACGGTGCGCTTATTGCGTTTTGTAAAATCACCATTCTCTCTTTTCTCACCCGAATGCCAGACATCCCGGCCATCTAAATCCTTCGCACCCTGGCTTGTGTATGGCTTCCGGGGATCTTTTGTTATCGATTCCTCTTGAACGGCAATCGAATCATAATAATATCTCTGGCTCTTACTTAGCAGAAACAGATACTCATGGCTCTTGGTTGGCCGATCAGTCACCGATTCAGGCATACAGTTGGGCTTGCAGTTATGAGTTAGCACTCCCGAAGCCAAAGCGAAAAGGTGCGGCTCGTCTTCAACTTCAATATCCCAAAACTTTCTGCCCCGGCTGTTCCCAATGGCTATGATTTCACCCATGTCCTTGTTGTTGCGGTGATTGGACTGAGTGAACCGAATTTCTCCCTTAAAAATTGGGTATTCCGTGTCGTCGATCTTGGAAATGCCCGGTTTAATTGTCAGATGATATCCAAGCCTAGCACATAACGTCCTTATATCTGCCTCAAGATAATAATTTCTGGTGAACCCTAGCCGCCATCGATTGTTTGCCTTGTCGTATCCACCATCACCGGAAAGATAACCATCTAGCAGCGATTTTAAGAACGCATTGCTTCTCTGCCAGCAAGCGTTTGAAAGGTGCTTATCCTTTGCAGTCTTTCCGCCAAGATAGGTATCTATGATGGCATTCAGAATCTTGCTGTATATGTTAATTGATTCCTTCATGCCATCGCTATGATGGACCCGGATGGTTGCGCCGTATCTTCGCGTAATCGCAGCTAATTTTATTCTTCTTTCTTCCTCTTTGACATGTCCTGATATCTGGATACAATCATTGCTTCGGCTTCCCTCGGCAAGATATAAACCTACAAACCAGCCGATATCATCCGGGATTAAGTCTGGTGATACCGGGGCATCGGGCTCAGGTAGTATGGTGGTTAGGATCTTGTCGCCAATCTCCAGATCATCGGTGCTGACGTTACCCCGTTGGGTAGGCCATACATGATCCGGCGTGCATCCTATTCGCTCGCCGCTTCGCAATGTTATTTCTATGGGATCTTCCGGCAGGGGATTCTCTCTCCATGATACCGCCTGCGTCCACTTCTCACCATTCCAAAGTTTTACGGTCCTGGGATCTAATCTAACCAGATCTTTAACTGATGTGGGCATATCTCCTTTCTGCGTTCTGGCATAGACCTTAGCTCCACCAGAAAGACACCAGATGATATCAGATCGCAGATACCACCCATCGGCCCGGAGCGCAAAGGCGACCATCCAGGGAATGCCTATGAGGTCTTTGGTTTTTGCCCCACATATAGAGAAATCTCGATGGGAAAATTCTTTATCAGTTCCTCTAACCGATTTTTGTTTCAAGGAGTTTGTATTATGCGTCTTAACATTATGACAATAAGAATCCCCCAAATTGAGCCAAAGCGTCCCTTCCGGCTTCAACACCCTTCGCACTTCCCGGAAGACCTCAACCAGCCGGGCCACATAAGCTTCCGGTGTCTGCTCCAGGCCGATCTGCCCATCTATACCGTAATCTCTTAAACCATAATAAGGGGGACTTGTTATGCAACAATCAATTAAATTGTCTGGCATAGTTCGAAGTGTCTCAACGCAATCCCCTTGAAATGTTTTGTTTCGAAAAATAGAAGTATCTATGTCCATGTAAAATTCCTCAAAAAGATATTCGATCCTAACTCAACATTTTATTTTTTTTAATCAAGAACCGTATTCAATAAGATCTTGCGGTTTTATCCACGCCATCTTCCGTCGCTTGATTAAATCTTTGTGTTCCATATTAATTCACCGCCGCACATCTCTCTTCCCGCGCAATTACAATCTTCATCGTCTGAGAGGATTCTTCTGGAAGCTCAACACACTTGTTCTTGCCGTATGTATCCTTCCCCTCTAACATCGCCCGAGCTTCTTTCAAATAACAACTGCGGAGATCCTTGGGAATCGATCCGAAGTTCTTCATCCGCTCCGAACGATAATCCCAATTTTTTCTAGGTCCTCTTTTTCCCTTCAACGACTCGGAGAAACACTCTTTAGAACAATACACATTCTTAGAGTGAACCTCAGAGGCATATCTTCCAAACTCTTCCCCGCATGTGGCACAGGTATATGTATGATAGCTTGAAAAATGTCTTCCTGAAGCATAACATTCCTTAGAACAGTAGTTCTTTTCTCCGTGTTTTTGGGAGGGGCGTCTTTCAAATTTAATCCCACAATAATTACACTTAAAGACCTGTACCCGCCTTTTGTATAAACCATAGCATGATAGGGAGCAAAATTTTTTATCGTTTCGTCTGTTACTTGCGTACTCTTCAAACTCCTTCCCGCACCAGTCGCATTTGAAGGTCTGTTTCTTGGACAAAAAATCACCTATATAACAAAAATATTTCTAATAATACTCTTATTCTCTTTCATCCCATATAACTTCCAATCGTTTTCCTGTACCCTACGAGCTACATCTTCCCGATCTAAACCCAAAACATCCATGCCTATGGGACAAAATTTGGATGGGAATTCGTGGTCTCTGCACTGCTTCGGACGGTGCTCGTAATCTGAACAAATCTTCATTCCGTTTGTGTCAGTTAAAAGAGGACAAGGAGTATCCTCATCCTTAGTTAAGGGCGACATACGTTCGCAACACCATCCGCAGTTTAGGCAGTACATTACTTTCCCTTCAAATAATCCAACCACGCCTGCATCATGTTCAAATAATTCTGGGCATCCTCCAGATCCTTGCGCTTTTTATCTTCATTAGACCTGTGCTGAGACCGCTTTGCAAGGTTATGGACCCAATTCCCCAACTCCTGGAGAGTATAATCTTGCCAGGAGCTGTAATGGTAGTCTGCCGAATGTCCTTTAATTGATTCTGGAGTATAGAGCTTGTCGGATTTTTTGACAAACTCTTCTAAACATTCATTATAAATCATATTTCTTCCGCCAAAATACTCAAAATTCCTGATAGAAAAAGAGATAGGAAAAGAAAAAGGACTACTGTTGTAAGGTCAAACCGAATAAGCATTCAAACATCGCCTTAATCTCTTTTGTATCTCCATCCTGTCCTATTACATCACAAAAATATCCTTTAATGGGCCGATAATTGTGCCCTAGAGACCTGTTCCACTTTTTGCACCACCACTCGGAAAACACCTCGCAAAAACCAATATGTTGACACTTGCCGCAGGGATTAACGCCGATTCGCAATGCACCACGCCCGGATTGCGTCGTAAAAATCATCTTCATCTACAGATTTTATATCCTCTAACATTTGTTCGTGGTCTTTAAGATAAAATTCTACAGGCGTCCCTTCCTGGAATCCCCAACACAATTTCGCATTTTCCTCCCCAAGAGGGAAATAATTATAAGCTTCTCTAGAAGATACGTTTGCGGCCAGGCAATAAACCCTATAGCCGTCATCAAAACTCGCGCAGTTTTGACAATCGGTGCATTCGTAGATCATGTTGCTATCCTCTTTTTGAGGTCGTCGAGCTTTCTCTGATTAGCGTTTAAATGGCCCTCGATTACTTTTCTTTCTTTCATGAGAGCTGCTTCATCGGCGATCATTAACCACTCGCCGTAATCGATTTCCAATCCGGTGGCAGACCAATCGGCGGCGCTGTTTTTGGGAGTCATAATATAGTAACCTTCTCCGGACCAATGAAAGACCAACTTTTTAACTATGTAGTAAGGCAAAATGTTGTAAATAAGTCGTCCTATTCGTCTCATCTACATCTCTCCCACCCTATATACACAATCCTCAGCGTTCTTATCTGGTCTAAATCTCAAAAACCTGGGGTGTCTAAATCTTCCGGTCTTGGCTATACGTTCCTGCGCCTCGATCTCAATTACCCTGCCAACGTAACTTTCCCGGTTACGGGAAAGTTCCTCTCGAAGAGCGTCATCCATTCCCGAACAGGTTCCAAAATTTATCAGCTTTCCTCCGAACCACTGCCCAAAGACGATAGCTCCAATCCACCCATTATCATAGAACCTGGATGTGGATTCTTCCCCAGAGACCTTCTTTGTAATCTTCGTGGGCTCTTCAAACCCCGTAATTACTACGTCATACGTCGAAGTTCTTTTGACTTTAGCCCAACCATTGCCGTAGGTAGCTTCTCTGTCTTTTAAAATGACTCCCTCTCCGCCCTGAGAAATTATGTCTTGATAGAATTGTTCTTTGTCCTGGGTTTCGACAGGGGTAATATACAAGTGTTTTTTATCGGCAGAGATGTTTTCTAAGTATCCCACTAAAATATCCCTACGCTCATGATATGGAAGATTTCTAACATCTTTCCCCTTATTGTATAAAATATCAAAAATGAAGTAGTCTAGCCACCCTTGCTCATTCTGGATCTCTATAGCTCTTAAGGGTAAACTTCCCATCACCTTAGTAACATCCATTGACTTACTATGGACCGTATCTTGATAAACGATTTCCCCGCCAAAGACACAACCTTCAAGTTCTTTGTCCAATCCTTCTTGAACAAAAAGGTCCCTTAAGTGAGGAACGTTCTCGGTCTTTTCAACAAATTGTCCAGTTTTTTTAGAAATATGTCTCGACGTGAAGCGATTTTCTCCTAAACAACAATGCATTAGATAATTACTTCCGTCGTATTTTGGCTCTCCTACATATCTATCAGATGTCCACATTTTTGGATTAAATTTAGCCCTAGCTTTTCCTGGTTCTAGTTGTTGAACCATCCATTAACCTCCTTTGTTTGACTTAACTATAATTCCGTTCGCACAAAAGTTGTTATAGCCCTCTACAGATATATCATATTTTATAGATGGAGATCGATAGCTTACTCTTGATATATGTATAGGACGATATTCAAAAGTTTCTATTGCCTTTGTTACATATCCTTCAGTTGGGAAATAAAATTTATATTCAGCTCCTTTAACCTGCTTGTCTCTGAGTTGATTCAATAAATATAAAGTATCTTTTGTTTTAAAACTAAAACAAGAGTCACAATTCTTTGTATTTAGCCGTTTATCTAAAAGGAGAGTGGGCTCCACTTGATACTTGTTTTTAAATAATTTCAAAAATTCATCTATTTGTTCTTTTGGGAAACTGTGAACCGAAATTTGAAGCACGGGAGTATTTTTATTGCCATTATTAAGGCTAACGCTCCCATCGTCCGCAATCCACAGAGCTAGTGCCTCTGGAGTTATATACTCCTTCAGAACTTCATATGGTATGATTTTCCTCTTTCCTAAAGCGTCTTTTGTTGTTGTAGCGCTGCCCATATTATAAAAATCTTCAACTGGAAACGAAGAATTAGTTAGAGCTGAGGAAACAAACCTACATCCACTAGATCCGTATCCGGTTGTAATATTACCTTTTTTCCCACTTAAATTCAACACTTCGGTCTTAAAATCTAATAATGTTTCATTTACGTGTTGAAAACTAATTCGATATGCAGTCCCGGACCCCCTCTTTTCAACTAGAAGAGAAGAATCTCCGAGAAGAGTTCCCGCCATTAAACAATCTCTATAATGCGAACCTATAGTTGAATATATATTGCAAGTATCACTCAGCTCTTGCGCTGGAATCCATCCTTTACTAGTACATATCTCGCGTTCTTTTGTGCACCGGAGTCTCTTTCCTTTTTCCGGTGTTATATATCTCCAACCCTGAAAAGGGACCTTTTCATTAGAAGAATAATCTATTATCGGTTTATACTCAAAAGACCCTGTAGTTTCATTGAAAGATAAAGCCTCAACGTCTAGTTGATTTTCTACAATATCTCGAATCGGGAGGCTTCCTTGGTCCGTCAAAATACGTGTATTTCCAAAAATAAATATCACCCATTTATCGTGCTACACCAGATTTATTCTCCAAAATGAGTCAATATTATAAATACTTGTCGGTAAGAATTTCTAATATCCTCTTATTTTTCCTGCCCGAGATATTGCTGTGGCAATGCTTGACATTGCATTATCATATTTATTCGCATCGTCTTCCTCTAACCCATCAAGAGCTTCCAGATAAAAATCTGCAATGTTGTTCATAAGACAAGTTAGCTCCTTTATAGTTGCCTTATCAAAACTATTCTCCCTCAAAATTCCACTTCCTATATCATCCTAAGCGCCTTTAAAATCCTTACAATTGATATTAACACAATTCTTCGAACAATAAAAAGGAAGCGAATCAATTCATCTCCCTCTTGCTCTTGTAATACTCCAGCCTCATTGCAGTATCGTTTGCTATCACAGGCTCGGGTTCCCATCCAAGGTGAGTCCTGATCCTTGTAATTGTCCGGAGATTGGCAGTTATAGCACTCTGGAGATAGTCTGTGTCCATGCTAGTGAGATTCTCCCCGGTTGCGGAGTCAAAACATTGAACCATATCGTGATCTACAGCATATTTAAGATCTCTTTGAAAGGCGACTTTGCTTTCCAACTCTTTTACGAGCTTGTCTAGATCTTTACTATTTGCCAAAAATCCATCCATGTCACGTATTTCAAATTCTGTCTCCTCTCCGTGCTCGTTATGAGTATAAATCTCGAAAACTTCGTTTTCTTTCCCGAAAACTTCGTTTTCTTTCCCGAAAACTTCGTTTTCTTTCTCATACATCTCTTCACTTGTTTCGCTCAACATAACACCCCTTTGTAATTTCCCTTGGAACTATACATCCGTCCATGATTTTTCTAATTCGTCCTACAACAGGATTTGGAATCCAATCGGTACACAAAAAATCTTCCCCTGTCATAGAAATTCTATTTACCGAAAGTTTCTCGCATCCCCAGCACGGTCTCCCGCTGTGGATGTGTAAAACTCCGTCTTCTAGGTCGTCACTCATAAAAACTCCTCTAAAAAAGAATTAGACTACGAGCCCCTGCAAAGGCTCGTAGTTGGTCTAAGTTCTGGCAAACTCAGACATTTTGGTGGTATATGGCCTTCTTACACGGAGTCGTGCCGCCGTGCATTTCTCTTGTTAAACTGGATACTATTTATAGATTCCGCTGTTTTAGACTGTCGGCTCGGGAAGCTCTACAACCTTCTTAGGGCTCTGTATATATTCCACAAACACCGTCTCAGCCAGCCTAAACCTCAATCTAATAGGGGTATCTGGTCCTTCGGAAATTTCCATTGCTTCCTTCCTGGCTGTTCCGACCTCGTTTACGGCATTCGCCAGAGATTCTACAAGAAACTGATTAGAAAACCCCTCTGGATGGTCATCTAACTTAATTCCGGCTCCCAACGGCTCACTTGAGATAAAAATCTCATCAGCTTCCGTGGCCCAGAAACAAATTCCGCACCCTTCGTTTATGTGGCTCTGGGGTCCTATCCGAGCTTCTATTTTATACTTTCCGAAGGTCACATTTACCGTATCATTCGATCCCTTAATTGAAGAGAGGACTCTTCTTACTTTAGCCCCGCTGATCCGGAATTTTATGACCTTAGAGGCTACTTCCGGAATTTGTCTTATTACTTCTACGAACCTTTTTTCTATTTGGCTGCTTCCTCCCGGTCCAGATATCGTGACAAAGTGCTCATCCAGATCGGAGTTAATTTCTAAAGTAGTTGTTCTTTGACCTCTAATTCCCTTTATAATATTCTGTGTCTCAGAAAGGTCAAGCACAAAACTCTCCCCTACTTTATCTCCGCTTATTTCAATAGACTCTGCCCAACCCTTATTAACCAGGATCTGACAAAAAGAATAATTTGGGGACGAGGAAACAATTCTGATCCCCTCATCTACGCCATCTCCCAGATATTCAAACTTTGCCATTTTATCCGTCGCCATCAAGGTTTTAAAGATTTTTTCCCAAACTCTTGCGTCCATCCGAGCTATCATTAAATTACCCTCAAATACATATTGTACATGGATAATATTTAACTCTTTTGGACGAGAAAAATTTGTTTTAAAAGTCGAGAATCTCTTTTTAAAGAGAGTCTAAATTTTTCTTAATTCCTTCTCCTTGATATTGTCCCTCATACAACATATTTGTACTCTGTCCCACAAAAAATATCATCTGCCCGAAAGAATCTCCCGGCTTAATCCGCAGGGGAATATCTGAGGTACGAACCAGAACCATTCCAGATCCAACATATCCCGCGTCCCACCATGCGGAATGAACTGTAACTCCCCTACGAGTAAGAGAGGACTTAGGAAGAACTAGGGCGTTAACACACGGTAGACCTTCTCTACTACGAAGGTCTACCGTCTCCATCAACTTAAAAAGGACAGAGGTATTAGGAGGGACAGTTCCATAAGGAAGAGAAAACTCTTTGTAATCCTCTTCCTTTATCTTCTCGCCATACGGTTTAGAGACGATATGATATACCTTCTCTACCCGTACATCCCATCCCTGAGCCTGCATGTTCTTTTCATCGGCGTTTCGGAGGAGTCCAAAACGCTTGATGTCTTCTCCAGACAGAATCATTTAAATAAACTCCTGGAGACCTCTAATAATGAAGGGAATATCCTTCTTAGAAATAATATAGAGGCGAGGATCTAATCCTTTAAAAGTTTCCGCAATCAACGGAGTGTGAGTGTCTTCCAGCCGAACACAATCTCCCTCGTCAACAATGTTCAATCCGTTCTCTTCATCTGTGGGCTCAAAAACTACAATCTTTTTCATTTTAATCCCCTCCCGAAAATAGTCTAATTTCCTTCTTTGCCTTCATAAGTTCGATTTTCAAAGTTTGAAGATCGGACTCTTTAGTCAAAAGCTCTTCCTGGAGCCATTTAATTTCTTCCAATGCTGAGTGATATCCCCATGCCCGAGAATAAAGGTCTCCAATTACATCCGGACAGTCGCCCATCAGGACGGAACACTGGGGCCAGCAGCCCAGCTCCATATATTCTTCAAATCTCTTTTCAAGTTTTTCTGCTTCACTCATGTCGAAATCAATAGGCTCGTTTTGACAATTAAGAATCATTCTTTTTTCCTCCGGTTAACTGCGATATCATTGACATAAATTGCCATATTGGTCTTGTGCTAGTGATTCTATCCAATAACCGCCTTCTCCTGCGATTATTTTCCAATCTACTATGTATCCACCGTGCGTAAAAAAGGCAGCTTGGGTTAAGTATTCTTCATCTATTGTCATTGTTTTCCCTCTAGTATTACAACTCCTCCACCCCGAACAATAACTTCTTACATCTTGGATAGCGAGTAGCCTCTGCGAGCAGAGTCACGCTTTCAAGTTCTCTTTCGTCAGTAAAACATAGCTTACTATTATCTAAGAAATTTTTCACCAAATCGTAAGCTTCGTTTGGAGATTCTGCTACTACGAAGGTCTTGTGATAATCTGGCCCTCCAGATTCGTGCCCGCCCCGGATGGTTACAGTATATAACTTTTTAGTCATGCCTACCTCAGTTAGAACAATAAAACTCCGTTTCTGGGTCCTGCAATAGCTCCGCGATATCTACAAGTACTTTGAACCAGAGCTGATAGGCAACCAGGTGAAAATGAGTTCCCAGATGGAATATGTTATCATTGCAAAAATATTCCTGTGGGATTCCATAAAGGTCGCCCTTCCAAATTGCGTCCTTTATTTCTGTAATATTTCTAAATGTAGGTTTCTCTACAGGAAATCCATGATAATAAGGAATTAGGCCTACATACTCTTGGAAATTAAAAAAGAAATATCCCCGCTCCAGCCTTCGGATTTCTTCCCAATAAAGATCCACGATATCCTTAAACAACTTCCGATCTACGTTCTTCGCTTCGTCATAGGCCCAATTGTTACAGACATCGTACAAAGTAATTCCGAAATTGCTCACTTTGTCTCCTACATTCCTTTCCGCCCATTGTTCCAGCCCAAACGGATTTCGAAGCCAGTTAATACTGGCTAACTCTTCTCCGTCTTTAGAAACAGATATATCTAGACTCATTTTAGAGCGCCCCTGTAGAAATCTCCTTAAAAGGCAAAACCTTACACGGAAACCCCGCTGCGGCACGGTGTCCTCCGCCTCCGTACTTTTTTGCAAGGACCGAGAGATCGAGGTCATTGCTATTGGTCCTTAAATTTACAATCCAGAACTCTCCCTTGGAGTTGCAGAAATTGATTCCAATATCACAACCCTCAAACTCTTCGGATCTGGTAAGGTAATTTGCGATATATGGGTCCCCGTTAATTACCAGGCATTTGTAGCCTTCCCAATCAACAACAAAAGATCTCTCGGCCAGGTTGGATTTAAAGCGGTCTTCGACGTACTTTTGGATGTATTTTCCTGTGGACTTTGTGTCCGTAATAAACGTTGGAGTTTGGTAACTATCAAACCACTCTCTCCAACAATATTCAAATTCTTCGTCTTCTTTAGGGTCTGTGGCTTGAGCTTTAAATCCATATTGGAAAGCCTCTATGTCGTCCCAAGGCTCGTTAGGATCATTATGCTCCCATCGGTCATACAGACCAAGAAGTTTTATGAATCTAGGAGTTTCGTCATCACAAAAATACTCCCAGGTTAATTCACAGGCTGCAAAAGCAACATCTCTGATACCTAAAAGCATTATAGGACCATCATCATAACTCTTAATTGCGCTCGCGTGATGGTCTATCCATATAAATTTCCCATTAACTCTCTGAGCTATCTGCTGCATATCATTTATCGGCAAGCTAAAATCCACCATAAAGACGAAATCTTCTAGAGAGAGACTATCCATCGGGAACCTGTCTCCATAATTTATAGGAAACATCTCTACCTGATTTCCTTCCTTTTCATACCAGTATCTTACAATCGCTCCCGATGCCCATCCGTCAAGATCGGACCCGTGATAAAAACACTTAATTGTCATTTTCCTTCCCCTTAATTCTCTCATACCCAAATCTCTGAACCGGGTAACCCGACTTAAATTCCCTAAGAATTATATCTCCTTTCTTTGCTGGTTTCCCCAACTCATTCAGTATGTTACCCTCTGAATCGGTCCAGTGTTCATTGTGACAATGACAAAAATCGCTAAAGGCTGAACTTATTGAGACCCATTCGGTTATTGCCCCATTCGTTTTATAAAATTTAAACTCAGATCCAACTTTAACTCTAAATCCTCTGAATTTCATCCAGGCGATTACCTCGGGAAGAGTTGGGTTCAAACCATCACTCCCATCTGCTTCTGTCCGAGGGTCCAGAGATCTGCCCTGACTCCGTTAGACAGCCTCTGAACCTCTTCAAATCTCAGTATTTTCTGATTCATTATTTTTAGATCTTTTTCTCTTTCCTTCAAAAACTGGTCGTTCTGTTTCTTGAACTCCAAAAACTCTGTACTTGGTGTTTTTTGAATTATATTCCATCTCGTGCTAGAAATGTTTTCTTTCTTAGATTTTACAAGTTTTTTATTTCCGAGAGGAGGCAAAACTTCGTCGTTTCCGATGCCTTTTAAGAGATGCCTACATTGCGACGTAGAAACAGCTCTTACGTTCCCATATCCATACCCAATCTTTAAAACTTCCCTTCTAATTACCCGCCCCTTGTGAATTCTTACCACATGAAGTCTTTCTCCTCCCTCCATAACATCAACAATTCCAGCCTGAAAAATCTTCCCATTCCAGAGTGCTATCTGAACCCTATTCTGCTCGTCGAGAGCTTCCGCTGGAGTATAGTTCTTAATAGGCATTTAAGGTCACATCCAAGTTAAGAGATTCTTGCCATCCCTCGATTCCCAGAATATGCGTCACTACTATTTATACTTGTCGGGACACGATCTTGGCGAAGACGAAGGTTAACCCGACATTTTGTCGGGATAAATGTCGAGATAAAAAAAGATCTAAAATTATAAAAAGTTATTATTTATTCTGTCATTGATTTATACGTAGTGGGCGCTATCTCAAACTCTATATCTGAGTTCGGGACCTTTGCAAAGTACTTTACTACGGTTCCACCCTTGGTTTCAATTATTTTTTCGTAGAGCCTCAACATTCCATTCTCTTCAAGCTCATTAATGGTAGTTTCCATACCATTAATAAGTACTATCTTGTGCCTCTTCGTTAATGCCATAAAATACTACATGTGTCTTTATGAAATATAAAGTTTTTGAAGACGAAAGATTAGAATTTAAAATCAGGGCTACCGAGAGCGGACAGGTATGCCAGCAAGAGTGCCTCGGCTTCGGTGATTCCTTTTGCGCCTGCTTTTAGGTTGCCGATTGGTAGCCAGAATGACATTTTCTTTTCCATGATGACCACAGAGCAGATGCTCTCTTCCGGGATATATGCAAGCCTATATGCCCATCCTCGCGCCCGGATCGCTTCTTGTAGCTTCCCTTGGATCAGATAATCCGGCCAACTGCAATGATTAAATCCTGCCTGATAGATATCTTCCCATAGCTCTGAATCGGCTTCTTGCAGCTTTTGGAGCAGGTCAGCGGGGATCATTCAGTAATGCCCCTTTGAAAACCTAGCAATTTCTCTATTCGGATCTCTGGGATGAATGAGAGACACCCCTCTAAAACCCCTCAAATCTTGTTCCATATTCCAGTATGAAACATTCCTGTTCTTCTTGAATCTATCGAATCATAATTTCAAGATTGTGGAACGTTCTAGCATAAATTTGATTATCTGCGACCAGATAATAAACTTCAAAATTCCCTTCGGAATTTTTCTTAACCAGCAACCCGTTATCTGCACTCATTCTATTCTGCCTCCAAAACTCAAATTGTTCCTTTTAGAATAAATAGTTGTCGCCACATTTAAATATGTTGGCTATTATTTCTATATTATTATGACCGCGATGGAAAATGAAATCGTAAAAGCATTAAACACTTATTATAAAACTAATAGTATTAAGGCTCTTTCTTATAGGCTTTACCAAAGCCAATATTCTAAAGGCCAGTGGTGCGATATCCTTTCAGACTCATTAGATCCGAAATATTTCCTTGCAATAGAGTGTAAGTCTATAGATTATACTAAATATAAAACCCTAAATTTCAAGTCCCGGTTCTCAGAAGCTGAGGGATTTCACCAGCTTGAGAGGGAACATTTCTTTACGAAGCAAACCGGAAGGAAAGGACTTCTTATTATTGAGTGTAGAATGGGTCCCGGAAAGCCAAGAGAATGTTACATTATAGATATGGCACACGTCTATGATGCGTGGAAGTCCGGACAAAAATCACTAAAAAACATTACAAGTTATAATAAACTGAAAAGAGAAAAAGGAAGGTATGTAATTACAGAAGAAGATTTAGGTTAAATCTTCCCCTGGCTTCTGTAGACTCACGAGCCCCACGGATGCACTCTTCGCAGCAGGGACCAACGGCTTCCCATCGGCGGGATTATTCTTTGCAAATGCGCCCATAGAGGGCGTCATGGAATAAGACGTAGTATCGAACACCCAATCCTTCTGCATGAAAAATGCGCTCTCAAACACGCTAGAATCGATTCCAGAAAGCGGAACTGGCTGCATAGTCTTTACAAATAGGTCGTCAGCAGGATCATCTCCGCCAATCTTAAACACCTGGGGAGCGTCCGAGCCCTTCATCTCTCCGGAAACGAAGTCCTGCGCAGTGGCAAGACCCATAACGGCCATTGCGATAATGACCATAGATACGAAAATAGTTTTCTTCATTCAAATTCTCCTATAAAAGGTAGATTAAAAATTGATGCTATAGTATAAAAAGATTGCGGCGGTTTTGGCGGTTTTCAATACTCTCGTAATGTTCCCCAATAATGTGGGCGGGGAACAAAACAATCCAATTCCGTTAATTTGTCGGAAGTAGTAAACGTATATGACCTGGGGACGCCCATATACCATCCCTCTCCCTCAATCAATAATGGTCAAAACCCCATAAAAATATCGGCCTTATTCTCCTACCCATTTATTTCGGCCATGTCCTGAGGTCTATATCGAGTTTTTCATGGGCATAGGACAGCCGGACAAGTCATTTACGAAGGAGTGACGATGTTAGTCCGACCAGTACATCGCCGCTCCATTTAGGAATTTTTCGCATCGTGAGGTATGTCCCGATATTGATGAGCCCGCGTCGGAGCAGCGCGGGAATGTCGCGGAGAGAGGTGTCATTTCACAGACTCTCGAAAGCCTGCGTTGCAGAAATGACTATAAAGGGTGGCCGATGATCAGTACACTGGCGGAGTCTCGGCCACGGACAACACCGCCTGTCTCCTGCAAGAGGTCAAAGTGGGGATCAAGCCACGGTGACTAGAAGGTGAGCAGCTTAAGGCACTGCCCGCGAGGTGCTGCGTGCATCTACTCCCCCGCCGCATCAGTGCGGCAAGGAACCCCCTCCCGCCCCAGCCGATCACCCGGCGGAGACTCATAAGGGGCCTCAGCACGTCTTATGCTAACAGCCACAAAATTGTGATCTCCCTACAAACCCTCTGATCTTCCAGATTCCGGTCGTCGTCTTGTTTGTAGGGGCCTGCTCATGTCCCCGATCAGATCGTATCTGATCGCTCACATTTGACTCTGAGAGTCTGTACTGTTCGACTTTCGGGACAGCTATACATTTTTTTTCGTCTCGCGAGACGAACTATTATACTAAAGTTTTTGTTATACCGCCCATTTCCTAAATGGGACTTAATACTTTAAATAAGTTTCGCTCGTGATTTTATAACAGTACAACCCAGCTCTTGCCATAAAGTTCTACGCACATATTATCCCCATTGTTCCGCCATAGCTTTTGCTATCCCAGAATAGGTTCTACTGCGCTCTTTCCATCTATCTTTTCCGGGAGAAGCCCAATGAACTCTCGGATCTCTCCCATCTACTATATCTGTTGGAGTTAAAAGAGGTAAATTTTTTAACCATAAACAGGTCTTTTTTGTCTCTCCATGACCGAATTGCCAAGGTTGAATAATTTGATCTGGCTTTCTTATGCGGCTGGATATAATGCTTACGGGATTTTCTATAGCAATTTTAGGAATTGTACAATCCATTAAATTTTTAACAAATTCCAAAGCTTCAATTTGTTCTCTTCCTTTATTTTTAAACCACCGCGCTCCGGAAACTGCCAAATGAGTACATGGAGGATGAGCAACCATTAAATCCCATCCCTCATCTAAGTGATCTAAAACATTATCATGTATGTGGTTTCCTAAAATTTCTGTTGGCAACAGATCGCAGGACCAAGCATCATGACCCCGCGAGGCGTTTGCCTCGCGGACTATTCCAGAANNGAGGCAAACGCCTCGCGGACTATTCCAGAAAATTCACAAGCAATTAAAACTTTCATAAAAATCTATTATTTTTCTCCCAACATTCTTCCCGACTTATCCATCGGATAAGCCGCCTTCGTCGTTCCACACATCTCGGACAAATAATCTCACTATTCAAATGTCCATCACATTGAACATAAGTTTTCATTAAAAATAAAAAGAAAATATAATAAAATATTAAATTTAAAAAATTGAATTAGATATTCACCATCGTCCTCCGCTTATTCCACAGGATTTGTCTCATGTTCCTGATTGCAATCTCCGCTAGGTCCTCATAAGTGGCCTTTCTCCTTGGGCCTGCATTTGCATCCTGGACAAGGCTTTTGTGACCCTTTAAGGTTTTCTTGTTCAGAATTACGCCGGTGATATCATCGGAGGGAAGCAACTCTAGAGTTGTTTTCATCCTCTTACCTGTGTCTAAATTACTCGGATCATCAACTTCCCACTGGTATGCAGCTTCCTCGGGTCCCCAATTTGGAACATCCGTCCAGGCTAAACCAAGTAGAAGTCCAGCTTCCGGACCTTTGTAATGGCAAAGAGGAGTGAGGTCGGCACCTATCCCCTCTTCATCTTCGGTTCCGGCACAGCAATCTTCATTAGAACCCTTAAGCGGGTTCCTTCGGGTCACATTAAATCCCATCTTTACACCCTCATAACCGTATCTTCTGTAGGCAGGATTACTTTATCAAAAGCCTCAGACTCATTCAGAACTCCAAAGTCCCTCTTAATCTGTTGACCACTCAGACTGAGATTGGTTTGCAGCGAGAAATTCTTACCATCGAAATCCAGTTCTCTCAATTTCAACGTTCTGGCTTTTCCGGGATAAGATATGCTTATATCCTCTTTCAGATCTCCGTTTCCGCGAACGTTAGTTTCTACTTGAGCTTTTGTAAAGGTTGTTTCTGTGGTCTGAACAAGACTATCGTTTGATTCTGTAATGACCTCTTCCTCAACTATAACCTCACTTTCTCTAGATAACCGAGAGGTTCCGAAGAAATTGGTCGCGTTAGTAACTCTCAAATCATATTCGGGAGTACTGGACCTAAACGATGTTTTGATTCCTTGTGGGGAGTCCAGCCCATGCCATACATCCGACTTATTCCACCCTCCCAAATCGGCAACTATAGAATAGTTTCCCTGTCCCTTGAACCCTCCAGAAACTATGAAATCTACGCCCTCAGATCTGGTATAAAATTGGGATTCCGAGTCTCCTGACTCGAAGTCGCTTGCCAAATAAACAGTCGCGCTCGCCACCTGTAAGAGTGCAAGTGAAACCAAAAAAAGACTTCTCCTCATAAAATCTCCCTCAAACAACAATTACTTTTGGTTCTATTTCTACTATTTCTCCGCTCTCTACGGAATAATAATTTCTATCTTTTTCGCTGGACCAGAATGCGAGATATTCTTTGTCTGCTCCAGCAACTCCTATGGGACAGTCCGGGAATTTTTCTTTGACCAATCCGATAATGTCATATACATCATAAGTCGGATCATCTTCCGGGCCAAACCGCTCTTGCGCCCCCAAATCCTCCAAAAATTCTAGCAGGGAACCCCTTGAGCAGAACTGATATTTGTTATCTGTAAATACTCCTACATAACAATTCTTCGGGAACCAAAGCGGACAATCTCCTAAAGTTCTCTCCTTCTTTTTAGGTTCGAACCACCTGAAACCCTCGTCTACGAACATAGATGAAGGATAGGGAGGAGTACCATTTTGAATAATTCCTGTAACGATATCTTGAATGAGAATGGTCGCCTGAGACGAGGATTCTTCAGAATCCTCGTCATCTCCATAGGAATCTTTTTCTAGGTCCAACATATTCCGAAGTCTATCGTCTTTGTATAAATAGGTTGCGACGGGTTAGACTTAATCTCTAACCCGCTCCGCAAGTTATTTAAAGGATTAAGTTAAAATGCCAAGTTTACCCGATTTATAAGGTTTTGATTTTCATGAGTTCTTTAATAGAAAAATATTTGGAGGCGGGATGGGGCCTAATTCCGGTCCGACCAAAGGGGCACGTAAACTCAAAAACAGGAGAAATAGATGAAAAAGCGCCCTATGTAAAGTGGTCGGATTTTAAATCCAGTTGTGGAAATAAGCCCGATAAACATCAGATTTATAGGTGGATTGCTCAGTTCGACGATGCAGACTGGGCGGTTCTAACAGGACATAATAATCTTGTGTTGGTTGATATAGACGATCCAAATTTATATGATTTATATTTAAGCAAGTTTAAAAATTGCATAATGAGAACTCCAAGTGGAGGAATATCGTTTCTAGTAAGAAGCCTTGTCGTCCCCCGCTCCGTAACCCGGATTAATGGGGTTGCGGTAGATATAAAAGCGGTAGACGGGTATGCAATTCTTCCTTCCAAGGAGATGTCTCCACAGGAAATAGAGCGAGAAGAAGCAGAAGAAAAAGATGGAACCCGGAGAGATTTTACCCGGCACTGGATTAATTACTCCGAGCCGGAAGAAGTAGACGACATTCTAAAACACCTGGAAGTTATTCTTCCCCAGGTCCTGCCCGATGTTAAGCCGGGGAAAAATATTCCAAGCGCAACTCAATGGGCGAGAGACCATAATCTCAATATTTCCTATGATGGAGGAAGATACCTCCAAATGTGTTGCCCTGTCCACGGAGATACGAAACCTTCGCTCAGTATTTATCACGATGGATATTACTGCCACGGTTGCGGCGCAGCCGGAGGGTTATTCTCCCTCATTAAGCTATTTACAGATAAATCAGATGATGAAATTTATGCCGAGTTTCCAGGCATAAAGAAACAGAAAAAGACCATTACTGATAATGTAATAGAGATTGTGAGAGAAAGAGTTAAGCTATTGAGGGATCATAACAACAACAGTTACTTTAAGCTCAACGACTATTCAAGTGTGGGAATAAACCTACTTCCCATCAAATCTAAAATTACAAGATACTGGATCGCTACAACATCAGAAGAAGTTATAGATAAACTCCCCTCCGAATCGGTTTTAAGCTACGTAATGAATCATTATGATGGACAGTGTGTAGCAACGGGAGAAAAAACAGAGATATTCCGAAGGATAGGAGGAGATCGGGAAACTATCTGGTACGACCTGGGAAACAACAACTTTGTAAAAATAACAAAGGATGGACTCGGCGTTTATCCGGACACAGACATCACTTTTATAAAAGAAACGAACCAGGGAATTCAGGAAGTTCCTACGTCACAAAGCGTAAAAAACATCTTTAAATTGTTTGAGATTGTAAACGTAAAAGACCCCGCACAGCAAACTCTTTTGTTGACCTGGATAATTAATGCAATGTTGCCTTGGGCTCAGAGTCCTATTCTTCTCCTGTGCGGAGCAAGAGGTTCTGGAAAGTCTTTCATGGGGCGAATCATTAAAAGATTATTAGATCCGGTCGAGGGGGACAAATCGGAGCTGTTGGTGAATAAGCCGAAGGATATCAATTATCTAATAGGTCTTCTCTCGCATAACGCAGTAGCTGTGTTGGATAATGTCTCAATGATAGACAGGGAAACTTCTGATGTGCTCTGCAACGTAGTCACGGGTGGAGTAATTCCCACAAGGGAACTTTACACTACCAATGATCAAGTTTTGATCGACATACGATCAAAACTTATAGTAACGGCTATTAACTCTCAAATATTTGAATCCGGCTCTGGAGACTTGGCAGAAAGAACGGTTAGTATAGAGATCTCCCGGCCAGAAGACAACTACGTTTCAGAAGAGTATTTAAACGAAAAATTCAGCGAGTATCGCTCGGTTATATTTGGTGCAGTTTTATCCCTCGTTAAGGGTTATTTAAGGGATGGAATTCCAAAAGCGGGAGACAAATCGGAATTTAGGCTAACAACGTATGCTTCTGTTGGAAGATATTTGACAAAGGCCCTGAATCTTCAATCGCCTTTTGATAAAGCCTATAGACTGAATCAGGCTGGAATGAGCCAGACTTCTCTTGAGGCAGAACCTGTTACAGAGTTCTTTATCGACTTCGTAAGGCAATATAACGGAGTAGATTTCCAGAACAGCTCGGGATGGGGAATATCTACTGAAGCGCTGTTTAACACCTACTTCAATAAATGGGTAGCGGCAACAAATGATATTGGACTATATGACCAAAAACTTCCTAATAACAGCGCGAAGCTTTTGTCCAGGCTTAAGAGAATTGAACCCGACCTGAGAAAGATCTACGGAATTAGGATAGAGACCACCGGAATGCATAGAGGAAAGAAATGGATTAAGATATATGCCACAGATATGAGCCTGCTTAATAACGAAGAAGAAGAGGAAGAATCAGAGAAAAAAGCACAGACCTCTATAGGAGAGGAATGGGGATAAAAAAATGTTTATACCGTTTCAGCTAGATTTAGTATCAGATGTTTCACATGGGTCAATAAAACCCACAACTTTTGTTGCTAGATATTGGTGCGGACTTGGAGATTTTACTCAGGTAGAGTTTGTAGAATCTAAAAGAGAAATAGATTAAAACAGAACAATAGGAGGGAGATATGCAGACACCGAGGCTAAAGGTAACCGTAACTTCATTGCCCGGAGAACCTTCTTTCACCATGCCTATTAACGCAACAGAGGCGGAAATAATCAGAGAGATAAAAGATAGGTTCCCAAAAAGAAAAGGGGTTGAATACGAGTGGTTCTCTCAGCCGATAACAATCAAAGACCGGGACGATATAGTTCTGGTATTAAGAGAGAGGATAACGGCGCTTGAAGAAGAATTGACTGGAGAAAAAAAGAAGAGTAAGACCCTCTGGAGCGGACTAAGAAAACTCAAAAGACTTCTAATAATCAATACCGCAAAGAATTGTTTTATGGAGAGGAGTCATCCCGAAATAGAGATAGCTCCTCTGAATCAGGATACCAGAGAAGCTATTAAAAGAATAGATGGAGAGCTAATCCGCTTAAGTTTAGCTGAACTTGAAAAGTCATTGGAAGTAAAAGACGAATTAAAAAGGATCTGGGAAGAATATGAGATGGCAGAGTTAATGAAGGGTGAGTAAAATGACCTGTTTTATCCAAACATGGCCTGCAAAAAGGCTACCAGAAGGAGTCGAAAGTCGGATTTTAGTTTACTCGGGAGAGGATGTGGTTTTTGTCCCTGATGATACAGAGCAAATTTTTAAAATTAACGGAAATATAAAAAAGGAATGTAGAATCGAAGAAAAAGTTTCAGGATTCAACTACGAATTAGCTCCGGGAAATTTGTTTTTGGGAGAGAAATTGGAGGTTGTTTTGGAATGAAATTTTAGGACACGAAATAAAATAATTGTTCAAAAGATACTAAAGTGAATATTTAACTTATAACTAAGATTGTGATCCGGGTGAGATGAATGGAGATATCTGAAGCGGAATTAGAGGCGATTAAGCAACGATCAGAGGCGATAGGGGCGATGAATCAAAGCTTGGATAATATAGGCGAGTCTGTCAAGCATATTAATCAGGTGCTTGATGATGCTTTTGAGAAATTCGATAAAATCAAAGAGAGATTAAATCGTTAAATCGATAATAGAAAAAGTTAAAACAAGTAATAAAAGAAGAAGAAGTTATGGGAACGTAACCTTCTCAACCCACCCCATTTTTATCCATTTTTCTATCCTTTCGGGTCGGAAACCGATCCAACTCTAAAATTTTTTAATATTTTTAGCTTCATGATAACACCTAAAAATAAACGCGCACAGTCAAGAAAGACTGTGCTGGACGACTTGCTGAAACGCAAGTCTACTGAGTATCGGGGCTCACGCCACTGAGCTTGTATCCGTCAATAGCGAGCTGGTCGCCATCGACCTGCATACCAGAAGCATCCTGAGTGACCTTGATCATGACATCTACGTTAGTATCAAGCATCTGCTTAAGAGCCTTAAGGTTCTTAATAACATGATCGCCGTCTTCCTCGGTCCACCCTGCGGCCTTGGGAGCGGACTGGGACTCAATCATGTAGGATTGAAGTCTAATCATCTGCTCGGCTGCGGCCTTAACGGTGGCGTCGCCCATTTCCTTGAGCACCTTGATAGTTGTGTTCACAACATCGCCGTATATCTTTCCCATTTAATTCACCTGAAAAAGTCCTTTAATTAAAGGAGTCAAAACAGGAAAGAATTTCGAAGTATTTAAAAGATTTTATTAATGTGAATTGATTTTAATTAACTCGTCTAGACTTTTGTTTTCCATTCGATGCATTTCGACTTTATGTTTTCTTCGCGCCTCTCGAAGTTCTTCTTTTATTTCGAGTTCTATCCCATTTATTAGCGGGGCGATATATTCTTCTGGAAGGAAATTTATAATTTCTTTTATGTCTGAAAATTTATTATGGTTACTAATAAGGTCTGTCTTAGAAGAAAGAGATTTTCTCTTTTTAAGTTCTGATTCAAGAAAAAGAAGAGTAGAGAGGTCGGAAGTCATGTCCTTGAGGGTTGTCCGAGTCTTAATCTCGATCATATGCCGCCAGGTATGCCTCGCATGAGAGCGCAACTAAATACGCTCACCCGAGAGCGCGGATAAGTACGCCCTCATGAGGGCCTCGGCTTCGGTGGAGCCATATCCTACTCCAATCAATTTCCATGCAGAATCGATATTTTTCAGGACGGTTGCACATACCCGATCTGTATCATAATCTATCCCATATCGCCATCCTCGCGCCCGGATCGCCTCTTGCAGGCAATGCTGTAGCCATGCTTCTTGCGCGGGCTCAAACAGGTCTGTATAAGTTATGGCATTGGATATCCACTCGTTGAACTCCTCATCATGGTATTCATATTCCGAGAGAGCGGTCTCTGCGATCTTCTCCCATAGATCAGGGTCTTTCTCTCGGAGCTTATCGAGCAGGTCAGCGGGGATCATTTCATCAACCCTATGATCTCTTGAAGTTGCATACTAATCACCATCATGCAGGCCATTATGGCAACTGCTGCAAGAATACCAAGAGCGTCCCTCATCCTTTCCGCCCTCCTTTAATCCTCTCCAGCGCCTCGCGGGCCTTCTCTCTGAATTTTTCTTTTGGCATGCAATGGCAAGCATCCTCCGGGTAATCATGCCAAGAATAAGCATCACTCACACCAGGATAATGCTCATAGTACAACCTAGCCGCTAAAGAATCCAGGAAAGCCGCCTCAAGCAGCGAAGTATAGTCGTAATTCGATTGTCCCCATGCAATAAAATGAGCGACGATTTGATCGAGTGGCATATCGCCCATGAACGCAAGTGAACCGAGCTGCCTAATCATCTCTTCCAGCTCCTTGATCCGGGCATCCTGCTGCTCGATTCGTTCCTCATATCTGCTCATTATGTTATCAATCGCCTCGGGTGAAAGCCTTCTGATATCTATTCCTCTCTCTTGCATTGCATCTCCTCCTCAAGCTCGCTGGCTGCTTGTGTCCTCAAGCTGGCTTCGGTTCTTGGCGGTTCATATTCAGAGCAGCAGAGTAGTTGGAATCGTTCCTCGATTGCCTTGGCTTTCCAGGCGTCGCTTTCGTTTCTCAGGCGGGTTATTTCATCGTCCCGCCAGTCGAATCCCCGGCATACCTCGGCACAATCATTTAAAATCCACGCTCGGATTTTGCCCATTATCTGTATGTGATGAGATCGCAGCCGCTCGACCTCGGCTTCCAGCCGTTCATTCTGTTGCCGTCTGATTAGATTGCTATTTTGAGCTTTCCTGAATGCCCCATGCCACCGTCGAGCAGACTCGATTATAGGACCGTCCAATGCCGATTGCAGAAGATGATAATCTGTCATCCATTGAGCCTCTTCTGGCGGTTTGTTTATGATATCCTGTAATTCCTTGATCTGCTTATTCTTGGCTTCGACCTCGGCGATAAGAAGAGAGATACATTCGTCGTAATCTTCATATGTCATATCGTCGTCAATTAGGGCTTTCTTCGCCCGCTCCAAAATATCTTCGCTCATTGCTCCTCCTCCAA